>Ga0209172_10000094_pt1 | contig 259700 bp, 217 predicted proteins | sample LarsenN4metaG_FD_184113 | JGI IMG/M metagenome (GOLD analysis project Ga0209172, IMG submission 184113) | Hot spring sediment bacterial and archeal communities from British Columbia, Canada, to study Microbial Dark Matter (Phase II) - Larsen... ... | reverse complement strand
AGCACAAAAAATGTTTTTTTCATTTTGCAATGAATTTTTTGTGTGACTGCTTTCGTGATTGTGGAGAAAATAAAAGAATGCCCTTACACTCTTAAATTTTCAAGCCTTTCACCCGAAAGCTGAAAAACGGTTAGATGGATCTGGCAGGTCTTCTGGCTCAGGGCTTACTTCAACGCCTTCCCGTTGTATTAAAACAGTGGCGAGTTTTGAAGCTTCTCTTAAGCCCCTCCTCTTGAGGGGTTTGGGGAGGCCGCTTTACAGCTACGGGGATAGCGCCGGACTTACACCGGACTTCCCTTTTAACCCCGGATATCCGGGGACCAAATCGGCGGCAGATGTAAATTGATGATCGGTTAAAAGAAAATTTTATTTATCCAGCAAGAATGCAATCGAAACACCACTCATAAAATTTCTTCCGGGGGCGGCATTGTAATACCTGCCTCCAAATCCATTTATATCGTACCCCAGGCTATACGTTTCATCCAGCAGGTTATCTGCAACTGCGTATACATCTACTATCCAGCGCCGGATGTTTTTTTTGTATCCTGTTCGCCAGTTCAGCACATGCATTACGCCGGAAAACGCGGTATTGGCATCGTTCAGCGGTATGCGGTCGTTGTAGAAATAAGTAAGATTTGAATAAAAACCGGTTTTTGTTCTGATATCAGCGCCCAGTGTAACGGAATGAGCCGGTACGCTGGGTAATTTTTTTCCGGAATAATCATTGTTTACCTGGGTAAATTCTTTATACCTGAAATTGTACCATGCATAGCTGAGCCACACCCGTAAATCCGACACGGGTTTGCGTACATCATTAATGACAAAGTAACTTATCAGCGATTCAATACCTTTCTGGTCGGTTGAGCCGGCATTCACAAAAAAATCGGCGCCGTTCTGATCACGCCTTTGTACAATCGTATTCTTTAGCCGGTAATAAAAAGCATTTATATCGTATTGCAGTTTATTCCTGAGCAGTTTTCCCCTTCCGCCAATTTCATAGCTTGTGCCCGACTCTGCTTCAAGATCGGTACTGATTATTCCGCTGGAAGGTAATATCTCTGCCGTAGTAGGCGGAGAAAATCCATTGCTTGCATTAACGTAGATGCTTGTTTTTTCATTAATCTTTTTCAATATAGCCAACCTTGGTGCCAGCTTATTATCATAGTTTCTTTTTTGAGTGAATACAGAACTGTCTGCAAAGGCACTGATCTCCAGTTTTTGTTTGTTAATGCTTGCGCCGGTTGTAATAAACCAGCCCTTTGGCAGTTCCAGCGAAGCCTGGACAAATAAAAAGTAAACCAGGTTTTCAAATTCAATATCTGTTTGCAATGCGCCCGGCTGGCCGCCGATGTTTCCGTATACTTTCAGTGCACTGTATCCTTTCTGCGCTTCGGCGCCGGCATGCAGTGTTAACAAGGCGCTATTCATTTTCGATTTAAACCGGAAAACCGTGCGGCCGCCTCCGTTGGGTTCGGAAGTACGGGCATAGTTAAACAGGCTTGGGTTTCTCAGGTTTTGCGAAGCGGCATACAGCGAGGTTGTATTTTCCCATTTTTCTCCCCATTGCTGATTATAGTTTACACCACCCAAAAAAAATTTTTGATAAATAGCGGCTTTTGCCGATTCAGCTCCTGGTCTTGCCGCTTTGGGGTTTGTGCTAAACTGGCTCAGCGTTAATGCTCCGGGAGTTTCATAATACAGATCGCCATATAAGAAATGAGCCATCAGCATTCCGTTATCATTCACCTTTGCTATGGCATCCCATGAAAATGTTTTGCGGTCCAGTGCAGTATGATCGCGGTATCCATCGCTTGTCAGTTGCATATAGTTTATGCTGTTGCTGAAATGGTCAGAAGCAGTAGTGGCATTCAGGTTAAAATTGGAGGTATTAAAACTGCCGGCACCGAAACGGAGTGAAACGGAAGGTTCTGTTTTTTCATTTGTACTGTTTAGCAGCATGACACCTCCCGTGCCGGCGCCATACAGGCTGCTGCCCGGGCCTTTAATTACCTCAAGGGATTGAATATTGTAAAAACCCAACTGGTTGAGATACGTATTACCGCCGGGATCGGTATAAGGGATATTGTTATAATAGATTTTTACATTTCGTACACCAAAAGGTGAGCGCAGCGAACTACCGCGGATATTAAGCCGGTAACTGCCGGGCGAACGTTCTTCCATGCGTATGCCGGGGTTACTGTTCAGCGCCGGTAATATAGAGGTATTGTTGTAGCGGTTAAGCTGAGTACCGGATACAGTAATAACGGCAGCCGGCATGCCGGCAAGATTTTTATTTTGTTCAAAAGCCCTTACAATAACCTCCGTGAGGATTTCGGATGAATCGGCAGATTTTTCATCCTGTGCGGCGGTGTTCAAAAATGCCGGTAAAATCAGTGAAAGCAGAATTGTTTTGCGCATAAAGTTGATCGGATTATAATTTGTAAAGGTAGATACAAATATTTTTTATCTTCCCTTCATGAAGGCAAACAAACTGGGATTATTTGATCTGACGATGATTGTAATCGGACTGGTCATCGGGATGGGGATATTTCGTACGTCGAAAGACGCGGCAGCAGCGGCAGTGACACCTGCCATATTTTTTTTAGCCTGGATAGTAGGCGGCCTGGTGGCTATTTGCGGCGGGCTTACCTATGCCGAGATAGGCTCCCGTTACCCGGTTACCGGGGGTTATTATAAAATATTTTCCTATGCCTATCATCCGTCTGTAGCATTTGCCATCAATTGCATTATTCTTATATCCAATGCGGCCTCGCTTTCCGGGGTGGCATTAATCGGCAGCGAATATATTTCACCGCTTCTGTTTGATACTGCAGATGTAAACAGTTATAAGCCCTTTGTTGCCATGTCGGCAATTATATTATTTTATGGGGTAAACCTGATGGGGCTGCGTATGAGTTCAAAAACCCAAAATGTGCTGATGATAATAAAGATCGGCATGCTTGTAATTATTATTGCAGCATTGTTCTTTCCGGCGTTGTACAGCAATGCGCCGGTCATTATTGACGAATCTAAAACAGCGGCCGGTACATTGCTGCTTTCTTTTGGAGTGGCATTAAAAGCTACTTCGTTTACTTACGGAGGATACCAGCAGACCATCAATTTCGGAGAAGAGGTGGAAAATCCCATGAAAAACATTCCGCGGGGTATTATAATGGGCATTATCATTATTATTACGCTTTATCTGTTGGTAAGCTATTCTTATTTTAGAATTATCGGATTTAATCAGCTTAAAGTCGACGATCCCGATTCGCCGGGTATTGCGGCTATCGTAGCCGAAAAGATGTTTGGAGAAACCGGCCGCTATGTAGCATCCGTTCTTTTGTTTGTAGCTGTACTGGCGTATGTGAATGTGTTGTTGCTAAGCAATCCGCGGGTTATGTATGCCATGAGTGAAGATGGCATTCTTCCGGCGGCATTTAAAAGGAAAGATGAAAAGAAAGATGTTCTGACGGTGAGTCTTACGGTTTTTGCTTCTATTTGTGTGATTGTTTTGTTTTTTGCGGATGAGTTCAATGAAATACTAAGTTTTACAATTTTTCTCGACTCAATCGGTATGGCCACATCCGCAGCCACCATTTTTGTTTTACGGCGCAGAACAAAACATCTCGATGGAACCGGGATTTACGCTATGAAATTATATCCCCTGCTTCCGGCCATTTTCATTATTACCTATCTTTTTGTGGGTACCATGATTGCAGTTGAAAATTGGCGATACGCGGTAATTGGATTTTCCGTACTTGCTGCCTTTTTGCTGATCTATTTTATTGCACAACGATTTAAAAAGAAACTGTAACGAATGGATATTTCACAAATCATCAATGAGCTGGGGGAGGAGCGGGAGCATTATTTTAACGCGGTGGCGCCCCCTATTATCCAAACCAGCAATTTTGCATTCCGCAAAGTGGATGAACTCAGCAAAGCGTTTGAAGATGAAATGAGCGGCTATTTGTATAGCAGGGGATTAAATCCAACTGTTGATATTCTCCGTAAAAAACTGGCAGCTTTGGACGGGGCGGAAGATTGTTTGGTTTTTAATAATGGAGCAGCCGCTATTTTCGCAGCCGTACTGGCCCATGTAAAAGCAGGTGATCATATCGTTTCGGTAGCAAAACCCTACACCTGGGTGCAGCGTATGTTTGATGTGATATTACCCAGGTTTGGCGTAGCCACTACTTATATTGATGGAACAAGATTAGAGAACTGGCAAAATGCCACACAATCCAACACCCGTTTTTATTATCTTGAATCGCCCAACAGCTGGGATTTTGCACTGCAACCCATAAAGGATGTTGCTGCATTTGCAAAATCAAAAGGTATTACCACTTTGATTGATAACAGCTATTGCACACCATTGTATCAAAAGCCTGTTGAAATGGGTATTGATATGGCTATGCAGACGGCTACCAAATATATCAGCGGGCATAGTGATACGCTGGGGGGTGTGCTTAGCGGAAGTCATGCCCTGATAAAAAAGATTTTTGACAGCGAATACCTGAATATCGGCAGCGGCATTCAGCCGTTTAATGCCTGGCTGCTGCTTAGGGGATTAAGAACCCTACCGGCAAGGCTGGAGCGCATCACACGGACAACGCAGGATGTTATACGCTTTTTAAAACAACATCCGAAGATTGAACAGGTTATCTTTCCTTTGAATGAATCGTTTCCGCAATATGCCCTGGTAAAAGAGCAAATGAAGGGTGCCTGCGGACTATTTACTTTTACATTAAAAAGTAAAAGAAGAGAAGATATTGTACGATTTTGCGAATCTCTTCAGCATATTTTAATGGCTGTAAGTTGGGGCGGGCACGAAAGTCTGGTTATTCCAAAGTGTGCCGGAATTAGCCCGGCTGAGTTCGATGCCAGCAAAGAAGAACACCGCTACATTCGCATGTACGTGGGCCTCGAAGAAGCAGATTATTTGATAAAAGACCTGGAGCAGGCCCTGGCGGCAATCGTATAAATGGATTCTATAATCCGTTTGTCAAATATCAGGTCTCCGTGCGGCCAATTCAGTTATTTTTGCGCCATGATAAAAAGATTCATCCTGCTTTCTTTCACGTTTTTCTTTTCCATTCTGATCGCAGCCCAGGATAAATGGGATTTGAGAAAATGTGTTGAGTATGCATTAGTCAATAATATTTCTGTTAAACAGGCGGATGTACAGGCACGGTTCTCCGAACTTACTTATAAGCAAAACAAAGCCGCCCGGCTGCCCAGCCTGAATTTCGGAGGCAGCATCGGTTATCGTTTCGGCCGTTCAGAAAACCCTACTACCGGTGTGCTGGAGGATAATAACTTTCTGAGTACAGGTATGCAATTGCAGTCGCAGGTTTCTTTGTTCAACTGGTTTTCGCAAAAAAACACCATTGAAGCCAGCCGGTTGCAGAATGAAGCGGATAAGGAACAGGTTAAAAAAACACAAAACGATGTGGCACTGAATATTGCGGTGGCCTACCTGCAGATACTTCTGGCAAGAGAACAGGTTAATCTTGCCAATGTAAAAATTCAGCAAACAAAGACACAACTGGAAGTAGCCCGGAAAAAGGTGGCAGCAGGCATTTTGCCCGAAATTGAATCGGCCAATCTTGAAGCGCAACTGGCGGTGGATAGTTCGTCCTTGGTAGCAGTACAGACGTCAGCCGATCAATCTGTGCTGCTATTAAAGGCGCTGCTCAATATGGATGCTGCTTTTCCTTTCGATATTGAAACCCCTTCTGTTGATCTTATACCTTTGCTTCCATTGGCCGATCTGCAACCCGAACTGGTGTATGCCCTGGCTACAGCTAATTTGCCTCAGCAAAAAGTAAATGACCTTCTTTTGCTTTCGGCCCAAAAAAATGTAGCTGCCTCCAGAGGAGCCATGTATCCATCGGTTTCTGCTTTTGGCGGTCTCAGTACCAACTATGTAGATATAAAGGTACCCGAATACCAAGTGGGTCCTAAAACGGCCACGGGCGCCACTGTTAATGTAGGCGGAACCGATTATGATGTAGTTGCTCCTTCTTTTATACAGGTAGGAGAAAGAATAATTCCGCTGGGGCGCCAGTTCCGAAACAATTTTGGTCAAAATGTAGGAATTGGGCTCAACATCCCCATCCTTAACGGCAAACTGGCACGAACCAATTGGGAAAGGTCAAAACTGAATGTACGGGTATACGAATTGCAAAAAGAACAGGCCCAGCAGCAATTAAAGCAGGATATCTATACTGCGTATACCAATGCTGTAGCTGCCATGCAAAAATTCAATGCGGATAAAAAAACGGTGGAAACATCGGCTAAGGTGTATGAGTTTGCCTTGAAGCGCTATGATGTAAACCTGTTATCAACGTACGATCTCATCATCAGTCAGAATAATCTGCAAAGCGCAAGATTTCAGGCTTTGTATTCGCAATATGATTATGTATTTAAGATGAAGCTGCTCGAATTTTACAGAGGGCAGGGATTAAAATTATAGAGCCAAATTCAAAAGCAAAAGTAATTATCATGAACAAGGTAGTTAAATGGGTACTCTTCAGTCTGCTGGGCTTAATTGTGCTGCTGATAGTGGGCAAAATGCTGGCAGGCGGCGGCAATGAAGGGGTAAAGGTTTCAACAGAAAAAGTTTCAAGGAAAACCATCATTGAATCGGTAAACGCCAGCGGAAAAGTGTATCCTGAAGTAGAGGTAAAAATCAGCCCCGATATTTCGGGAGAAATAGTGGAACTGAATGTGGAAGAAGGAGACAGTGTAAAAAAGGGCCAGGTTCTGGCGCGGATCTATGCGGATATTTATGCCACACAACGCGACCAGGCAGCCGCAGCAGTAAGCCAGCAACAGGCCGTAACCGCTTACAGCGAAGAACAACTGAAATCGTTAAAGGCAACGCTTGATCAGGCGAAGGCCAACTACGACCGGCAGAGTCAGCTGTTGAAGGATAAAGTAATTTCACAGGCCGAATTTGAACAGGCTGAAAGTTCTTACCTGACGGCAAAAGCGAATTATGATGCTGCACAAAAAAACATTCTTGGCAACCAGGCAAGCATTCAAAGTGCGCAGGCCAGCTTGACCCGTGCTAATAAAGACCTGAGCCGAACAACACTTATTGCCCCGATGGATGGAGTGATTTCCTCATTAAGCGTTAAAAAAGGAGAAAGAGTGGCGGGAAATGCCTTTAGCCTGGGGACCGAGATGATGCGGGTAGCCGATATGTCTGTAATGGAGGTACGGGTAGATGTGGGTGAAAATGATGTGGTAAAAGTAAGCATCGGCGATTCAGCCGATGTGGAAGTGGATGCGTATAACAATCGAAAATTTAAAGGAGTTGTAACGCAGATTGCCAGCAGCATCAAAAGCGGCACACAACAACTGACTACCACAGATGTAACACAGTATGAAGTTCGCATCAGGCTCAACCCGGATTCGTACAAAGATCTCATTGATCCCTCCCGGCCCCGAAAATTTCCTTTTCGCCCGGGTATGAATGCCAGTGCTGATATAAAAACCAGCCGCCATGAAAATGTTCTTTCTGTGCCCATTAATGCAGTAACTACAAGGGTAAAAGGAAGCGATCAGACAATTGATGATAAAAAGAAGGAGGAAAAGAAAAATAAGGATGAAGCCGAAGCGGATGCGGAAGAGCCGGAAATAGACTCGGATGAGCTCGAAGAAATTGTTTTTGTTTTGCAGCCGGATGGTAAAGTAAAGAAGGTGGTGGTAACAACCGACATCCAGGATATAAACAATATCGAAATCAAAACCGGGCTGAAAGAAGGCGATGAAGTGGTGACAGGCCCTTATAATATTGTAAGCAAAACGCTGAAAGACGGAACAAAGGTAAAAGTGGTGCCCAGAGATAAATTATTCGAACAGTAAAGCAAAAAAATCAAACGCAGGAAGGCCCGGTACATGCTACCGGGCTTCTCAGTTATAAATTAAACAGCGAAAACAGAATTCTCTTATTAATTTTATTTCAACTTCCTATTCTCAAATTTTCTGAATGCGTATTCCGGATTTCAGCATAATCGGCAGCGGCAGCTGGGCAACGGCACTGGCAAAAATTATTACCGATAACGAACACACCGTTCACTGGCTGGTACGAAGTGAGCCGATGGCAGAACATATCGCCAGGCGTCATCACAATCCGAATTACCTGAGTTCTGTTTATTTCAATACCGGGCTTTTATCCTTATATACATCAGCGGAAAAAGCAATTGAGGCATCCGATCATATACTCATTGCCATCCCTTCGGGATATATTATTGATACCCTGAATCAGCTCCCCCGCGATATTTTTTCGGGGAAAAAAGTGATTTCGGCGGTAAAAGGCATACTGCCGCAAAAAAATATTTTACTCAATGAATACCTGAAAGAGGAATTCAATGTTGCCCTGACGGATTATTTTACCATTATGGGCCCCTGTCATGCAGAAGAAATAGCGGCCGAAAAACTTTCTTATCTCACATTTTCCGGAGCCGACGAAACCACAGCGGCAGAAATATCGTCTTATTTTAAAACCGACTACCTGAATACAGTGGTAAATGATGATGTGTATGGGGTGCAGTATGCAGCTGTATTAAAAAATATTTATGCAGTGGGGGCAGGCATGGCACATGGCCTCGATTATGGCGATAATTTTTTAAGTGTGCTGATCGCCAACTGCGCCGATGAAATGGCCGGTTTTCTGCGCAAAACAGGGATACATCACATAGAGGTGGGCATTCATTATGACGAAGATCCCGTCACTCATAAAAAAAGGGCAAATTACGCCGCCAGTGTTTACCTCGGCGATCTGCTGGTTACCTGTTATTCGCCGTACAGCCGAAACCGCAGTTTTGGAAATATGATTGGGAAGGGGTATTCCGTAAAAACAGCCCAGCTCGAAATGAATATGGTTGCGGAAGGGTATAATGCGTCGAAATGTATTTATGAAATCAATAAAAAGACCGGGGCCGATATGCCGGTGGCAGAAACGATATACAGGATTTTGTGGGAAAATGTTAAAGCTTCGCAAGGATTTAAACAAATAGAATCAATTCTTGTCTGATTTGTGCGGATGGTTTGATATTTGAGATTTGTAAATAGAACTTTTTGTACAATGCCGCTTTCTTTTAACGGATTTGGACCCCTGGCCATCTTGATGATGGTACTTACGCTGGTGATAGTACAGGGATTCAGGTATTACAGAGAAAAAAATCACTCAGTCAAGAAATAGATCCGAGGCTATCCCGTCGGCCATCAATTTTCCTTCTCTTGTCAGGCTTATATTATCTGTTGTTCTGTTCACAAGGCCCCGCTCGGTGTATTTTTTTATTTTACTGCAGATCAATTCCCGGGTTTCCCTATCCAGCCGGTTCAGTTCGATTCCGTTAATTGTTCGCAACGAAGTCATAATGTACTCATTTATTTTTTGTTTCGGCGTCAGTATTTCTTTTTCAAAAAGAAGTTTGTTGGCTTTCAGCGACTCGATATATATATTGTTATTTGAAACATTCCATTGCCGACTGTCGCCATCATACGAATGGGCAGAAGGGCCCAGGCCAAGATATTTTATTCCCTGCCAGTAAGCAGAATTATGCCTGCTTCGAAAACCCGGAAGCGAAAAACTGGAAATTTCATAGTGTTCGTACCCTACGGCATGCAGTTGATCGATGAGAAATAAAAACTGATTGGCCTGTTTTTCCGGGTCTGGCTCTTTTTCCTTCTTCAGCAATATTTTTTTTTGCAAAAGTGTTGCTGGCTCGGCAGTTAGTGCATAGCAGGAAATATGCGGAATTTTGAACGAAAGAGCTTTTTCGATATTCTGTTTCCATTTCTCGTCGGTAAGCAGCGGATATCCATAGATGAGATCGATGGTTAAATTTTTAAAATGCTTCATGGCCAGTAATAAATTGTTAATGGCCTGTTCGGCATTATGCGCCCTGTTCATCCACTGCAAATCCTCATCAAAGAACGATTGAATCCCGATGCTGAGCCGGTTAATACCAGCCTCTTTCCAGCCGTTCAGTTTTTCGTCTGTAATATCATCGGGATTGGCTTCAAGAGTAATTTCTGCGTCATTCGCTACAGGAAACAGGTTTCTGATTTTTTCAATCTGTAATCTGCAATCTGAAACGGTTAGTAAAGATGGCGTGCCGCCACCAAAATAAATGGTTCCAATCCCTTCCCCTGGCAAATAATCTTTTCGGAGTTCCGTTTCTTTCAATAAAGCAGCTATTAGTTCGTTTTTACGTTTTAATGAAGTGGAAAAATGAAAGTTGCAGTATGGGCAGGCCTGTTTGCAAAAAGGGATATGTATATAAATGCCTGCCATTATTGTAGAGTAATTATGCGTTTCAACGGGCCGCTAATTAATTTTGTTTTCGGAAAATGGCAAAAATACTGAAGCAAATAGGGATGATCTGTTTTTTGCATTTAATTGCTTGCAGTACCGGTACGCCATTACTGGCGCAGGAAAAATACCGCCTTTTGATTCATGCAGCGGATAAATCTCCCGAATTTGTGATGGATACCATCCGGTTAACGACAGTTTTTGCCGGCAGGCAGCAATGCTCGGCTTATATAGAGACGTTGCCTGCACTGCTGCAGGCCCAAGGCTATGTTTCAGCTTCCGTTGACAGTATTCATTACGATACAACTTTTGCACACCTGTTTCTGTATTTTGGCCGGCCTTACCACTGGAAATACCTCGGCGTACAGCTGGTAGATCCGCAATTGCTGGCCGTGAGCGGCTGGCAGAAAAATAAGTTTGACGGCCGGCCGCTGAGTTTTGACGCTATTTCAGATATGCAAAAGCGGATGTTGCGTTGGCTGGAAAACAACGGATATCCATTTGCTAAGATTTATCTTGATAGCCTGCAATTGCATGATGACAGTATATCCGCCCTGCTGATTGCTGAAAAAGGACCCTTGTATAAAATAGACAGCCTTCGCATTTTTGGAAATGCAAAAATCTCCGGGTTATTTATTCAACGCTATCTTGATGTGGGCAACGGCAGTATTTTCAGCCGGCAAAAACTCGAGGCAATTTCAGGAAGAATAAGGGAACTCGGATTTGTGGAAGAAGAGCAGCCGCATAACCTCAGCATGCTGGGCACCGGCTCGGTGCTGAATCTTTATCTGAAACAGAAAAGAAGCAGTCAGATTAATTTCCTTATTGGGTTTTTACCGAATAATGACCAGCTGTCTTCAAAAAAACTGCTGGTGACCGGCGAAGCCAATATTCATCTTCGGAATGCGCTGGGTGCAGGCGAAACCATTGGATTGAACTGGCAACAGATACAGGTAAAGTCGCCCCGTCTTAACATCTTGTTTCGATACCCGTATCTTTTTAATTCGCCATTTGGTTTTGACTTCAGTTTTGATATGTTTCGTAAAGACAGCAGCTTTCTGAACGTTAACCTGCAGCTGGGTACTGTATTTCAGCTCTTAAAAAACCAGTCAGGAAAAATTTTCTTTCAGCGATTTCAAACCATTATCAGTGAAGGGGGATTTAATAGAAATAGTGTAATACAAACAAGGCGCCTGCCCGACGTGGCCGATGTGAGTTCCTCTAATATCGGGATTGAGTATACGCTAAATAAAACAAACTACAGACTGAACCCAAAGCAAGGATTCGATCTAGGAATAACAGCCGCAGCCGGAAAAAAGAAAATAAAAAAGAACAACGAAATTCTTGAACTGAAAGACCCCGGCGACCCATCGTTTGATTTCGGAGCTTTGTATGATACGCTGAAGCTGAATACGTATCAGTTCAGAGCTTTCGGCCATATTGCCAAATATTTTCCTTCAGGCAGGCAGAGTACCTTCAGAACAGTGCTTAGCGGCGGTCTTTTTTTGAGCGACAATATCTTCCGAAATGAACTCTTCCAGATTGGCGGATTTAAATTGCTGCGCGGCTTCGATGAGGAAAGCCAGTACGTATCGCAATATGCTGTGGCATCGCTTGAATACCGCTATCTGATCGGTCTTAATTCTTATTTCTATGTTTTTTCCGATGGCGGATGGGCTGCCAACAGAAATCAGAATATAACCATTAGCCATTCCTATATTAGCGGAGGAATAGGACTGGCGCTGGAAACAAAGAATAGCATATTCAACCTTGCGTGGGCGGTGGGTAAAAGAGATGACAGCCAGTTTAATCTCAGGCAGTCGAAGATTCATTTCGGGTTTGTAAATTATTTTTAGATCATTCAGGCTTATTGCTTTCCGAACAGCGAATGCTTCAATATTTTTGCGGCCAATGTACAGGTCACTATTATTTGCAATATTCCTTTTTTTGTTTTCAGGAGATGTTTTGGCCCAGCAGGAATCAGATTCGCTAAAAGCAGGCGACAGTACAGAAAAAGAGGTTCCGGCTTTTTTATCCGATACACTTGCCACAGATACTTTATATCATCCAGGCACGACAGACGATTCTGTATTGGTATTAACCGACTCGGCTTCAACACAAGATACAGTAGCCCGTAAAAAAATGTTGCCGGGTAATGAGTTGAGAAAAGAAGGTATTCCAAAAACTTTTTCAGGTAAGGAAGCATTTTTCTATGCGGTTATTTTGTTCCTCATTTCCTTCGCTTTGATGCGAACCATTTTTTCAAAATACTTCAATGACCTTGCCCGCATTTTTTTTCGAAGAACCATAAAACAGCGCCAGGTATATGAATTACTGATACAGTCCCCATTGCCTTCAATATTGCTCAATCTTTATTTTGTGCTCTGCGGAGGGTTCTATCTCAGCTTTTTACTGGAATACCTCGGAGCTGCCATTACTGAGAATTTCTGGATGCAGTTTCTTTATTGCTCTGCGGCTCTTGCCACAATTTATCTTGTCAAATTCGGCAGTTTGAAGATAATCGGATGGGTATTTAATGTTAAAAAAATTTCCAATGATTACATTTTTATTGTGTTTATGATCAATAAGGCATTGGGTGTTTTTTTGCTTCCGTGTATTGTACTGATTGCCCTTTCTTCCACTCCGGTTGTAAGAATTGCCTTTTATATTTCCTGGATTGGCATCGGTCTCCTGCTGTTGTACCGGTTGGTTTTATCTTTCGGAATCGTACGTAATCAGGTTAAAGTCAACATTTTCCATTTTATTATTTACGTCATAGCCTTTGAGGTTATCCCGCTAATGTTGATTTACAAATGGTTATTGCCCTTTTTCTAAAAATATCTTATTAACTTTGCAAAACTTTTGAGCTGAGCATATGATAACCACCGGCGAGAACACTTCAAAGGCTGCTGATAAAGTGAAAAAAATACTGATAACACAACCCCGGCCCGAAGGCGAAAAATCGCCTTATTTTGATCTTTCCAGAAAGTATAATGTTCATCTGGACTTTTTTCCCCTGATCCGGCTTGTTCCGATTTCGGGCAAGGAGTTCAGAAAACAAAAGATAGATATTCAGAACTATACCGGGATTATTTTCACCAGCCGGAATGCGATCGATCATTTTTTCAGAACATGCGAAGAACTCAAGATCAATGTATCGCAGGACACCCGTTACTTCTGCATCACAGAAGCTGTAGCACTTTACCTTCAGAAATTTATTTTATACCGCAAGCGCAAGGTTTTCTTTGGAGCCGACGGATCAAACAAAAGCCTGTTTGATGCTATCAATAAACACAAGGCAAACGAAAAGTTTCTGTATGTATGTTCCGAAAATCAGCAGGACAATGAAATCTGCAACTGGCTGAAAGAAAACAATTGCGAATTTATGCTGGCGTTTATGTACCGTACAGAAAGCAATGACGTAAAAGAACTTCTTTTAAAAAACGAATACGATATCATCTGCCTGTTTACGCCCAGTAGTGTAAAAAGTCTTTTTGACAATGTGCCCAATTTCAAACAAAACGGCACCCTGATCGGGGCTTTTGGTAGTAACACCACCAGGGCAGCCGAGGAAGCAGGCCTGAAACCCGTCATTATAGCCCCACTGCCCGAAATGCCGAGCATGGTGGCAGCGCTTGACTTTTATCTTCAGAAAAATCAGTAACAGTCAGCCAAAATCGCAGAAAAAATAATCAGGGGGAGCCGCCGGCTCCCTTTCCTGTTTTCACTCGTTTAAATGCGAACTTCGTAACTCTGTTAAAGAAAATTGATGTAATGTTCACAAACCGTCTGATTCACGAAACAAGCCCCTATCTGCTGCAGCATGCCCATAATCCTGTAAACTGGTACCCGTGGGGCAGCGAAGCTCTTGATCTTGCCAAAAAAGAAAATAAACCGATTTTGGTAAGTATTGGGTATTCGGCCTGTCATTGGTGTCATGTAATGGAAAGGGAAAGTTTTGAAAATGAGGAAACCGCCCGCATCATGAACGATCATTTTATTAATATAAAAATAGACCGCGAAGAGCGGCCCGATCTTGATCATATTTACATGGATGCAGTGCAGGCAATGACCGGAAGCGGTGGCTGGCCGTTGAATGTTTTTCTTACCCCCGAAGGAAAACCGTTCTATGGCGGCACATATTTTCCGCCGAAAAAAGTTTATAACCGGCCTTCGTGGCAGGAGGTGCTGTTGGCAGTTTCTCAGGCCTTTAAAGAAAGGAGAAATGAGATTGATGCACAGGCCGATAACCTGTCAGAGCATCTGCTTCAGGCCAATGCGTTTGGAGTGAAAGTACCTGTACAGGATAATTTTTTTTCTGCCTCAAAAAGCAAAGATGTTTGTACAAATCTGCTAAAAACTGCCGACAAAGAATGGGGTGGTTTTGGAAATGCGCCCAAGTTTCCGCAAACATTCGCCATTAAGTTTCTGCTCAGGCATTATCATGAAACCGGAAATGCCGAAGCATTAAATCATGCGTTGCTTTCGGTTGATAAAATGATACAAGGGGGTATTTATGATCATGCCGGCGGTGGTTTTGCAAGATACGCTACCGACAGTGAATGGCTGGTACCGCATTTTGAAAAAATGCTTTACGACAATGCCTTATTGCTTGTGGTTATAAGCGAAGTTTACCAGCTAACCGGTGAAAAAAAGTATCGTGAAGTTATTGAACATACCATTGATTTTGTGTGCCGGGAAATGATGGATGAAGAGGGCGGTTTTTATTCGGCACTGGATGCCGACAGCGAAGGCGAAGAAGGGAAATTTTATGTATGGAAGTATGAAGAAGTACAAGAACTGCTTGGGCCCGATGCCGAACTCTTTTGCCGGTATTTCGATATAAGCCCTTTGGGAAACTGGGCCGAAGGAACTTCTGCGGAAAAAGGGAAAAATATTCTTTGGATAAAAGAGAGCACCAAAAAATTTTGCGAAAGAAATAACATAGATGAGGAAAAGTTAACCGCCCTTGTCAATAAAGGAAAAAACAAACTCTTTGAGGCCCGAAAACAAAGAATCAGACCATCGCTGGACGATAAGATTTTGCTGGGCTGGAATGCATTGATGACTACAGCGCTTTGCAAAGCCTTTGCGGCAACAGGAATCCTGCAATACAGAGAGCTGGCGCAAAAAAATACAGACTTTCTGTTGCGAACATTTACAAAAAACAACAGCAGAGAGTTTTGGCACACGTATAAAAAAGGAATTGCCAAGTATCCGGCCTTTCTGGATGACTACGCTTTTTTGATCGAGGCCCTTATGGCCTTACAGGATGTGACAGGCGACACTGCTTATCTGACCAAAGCCCAAAAGCTCACTGAGCAGGTAATTGATCATTTCAGCGAAGAAACCACCGGATTTTTCTTTTATACATCAAAAGGTCAGGAAGATATTATTTTACGGAAAAAAGAAGTGTATGATGGCGCCGTACCTTCGGGCAACGCAGTGATGGCTGATAATCTTTACAGGCTTTCTCTTTATTTCAACATTCCGGAATGGAGAGAACGATCTGTACGCATGATCACTTCGCTGGGCAATGCCATTACCCGCTACCCGCTTTCTTTCGGTTACTGGGCATGTTTGTATCAGGAAATTACCTTTGGCACAAATGAAATAGCCATTGTGGGGAAAAGCAGCAAAAAACTGCTTGAGGCTGTATTGCAAACCTACACACCTCATAAAATTGTTATGTGTTCGGAAATGGCAAACAACCAATTTCCGCTTTTAACCGATAAAACTTCCGGAAACGGGCCGCTAATTTATTTGTGCAGGAATTACAGTTGTGAAAAACCTGTGGCTAATGTTTTGGATCTGATGGCATTATTGGGCAAAAAAAACAGTTGAATATTCCCGGTTTATACAATAACGCGGATAAAAAAGCGTTAGAAATTTTACCTCGTAAAACAGCTTTGACTTTGAAAAAATAAATATTAACCTTGTGAGCAGGATTTTATCAAAATCTTATATTTGCCCAATACCCTTTAAGTATATGAAAATGAGAAACCTTTACTATGCCCTCTGTGCATTGGTTGTTATGATGATAATGACCAGTTGCGGCATTCTTGGGAAAAAGAAAAAATCCGGTACTCTACCCAATGATGGTCAGGTACACGGCATAGCTCCTGGAAACAAGTATACCATGCCCCGCCCGCCGGGAATGGTTTATGTTCCGCAGGGAACCTTCCATATGGGACCGAGCGATGAAGACCCGTCGTATTCCTTCAGTGCAAGGAACCGTTCGATCTCCATCAGCGGATTCTGGATGGACGCTACGGAAATTACCAACAACGAATACCGCCAGTTTGTGTATTGGGTTCGCGACTCGATAGCCGCCATAGCTCTCGGAAAAATCAAACCGGGTCCCGATGGAAAAGAATACGTGGACTGGGCAGCTATGAAAACGGTGAAGTGGAACGATCCGAAAGTGCTGGAGCAGTTAGGTTCCTCTAAACTGATACTTCCTCCCGATGACAGAATATTCGGAAAAATTGAAATTGATACCAGAGAGTTAAAATATCATTCTCAGGTATTTGATCTGAAAGAAGCTGCAAAACGTGAAAACGCCAACCAGCCACGCCGCAATTTTATAAAGGAATCTAAAGAAATGATCTATCCGGATACGCTGGTGTGGATCAGAGATTTTTCCTACTCGTATAATGAACCCATGACCAAAAGGTATTTCAGCCACCCGGCGTTTGGAAACTATCCGGTGGTAGGTGTCAGCTGGAAACAGGCAACCGCTTTTTGCGAATGGAGAACACATTATCTGAATACATTTTTAGCTTCTAAAAACAGGGCACAAGAGTCGGATTTTCGCCTGCCTACTGAAGCGCAATGGGAATATGCCGCCCGCGGCGGACGTTCACAATCCATGTTTCCATGGGGCAATTATTACCTGCGTAATAAGAAAGGCTGTCTGATGGCCAACTTCAAGCCCGGTCGTGGCAACTATCCTGAAGATGGTGGCTTCTATACCGTACGTGCCGATGCTTACTGGCCCAACGATTTCGGCCTTTATAACATGGCCGGAAATGTGGCCGAATGGACATCATCTATTTTCTACGAAGGCGGGTTTACCTTTCAGCACGATATGAACCCCGATGTACGCTGGAACGCAAAAGATTCTGATCCTCCCCTAATGAAGCGCAAGGTGATCCGCGGCGGAAGCTGGAAAGACGTGGGCTATTATCTGCAAACCGGAACAAGAACGTACGAATATCAGGATACCGCGAAGTCCTATATCGGATTTCGCAGTGTTATCGACCTGCCGGCCGCACCGCAAAAAGGTCGCAAGTGATAAAATAATTCTGCAATTAAGGTCGTTTTTTAAGCGACCTTAATTGTTCAAAACTAACTCTTCATCGCATTTTTCAAATCTTTTAATCACTAATTAAAACGAACCCTTATGTTGTTTTTTAAAACGAAACGAGGCCAAGTTGTCCTCAACTTTCTTTTCAGTTTTTTTGCTGCGGTGGTAATTGCCGGAGCGCTTTTTAAAATCCGCCACTGGGCTTTTGCCGATGAAATGATCACAGCCGGTCTTCTTTGCGAAGTAGCCGTATTTATGATCATGGCTTTTCTGGTTCCTCCTCCCGAAGAACCCCATTGGGAAAGATACTTCCCCAACATCAATGAACATCCTGATGTAGAAAGAGCCAGAACAGGCAAATTTGAAGTTACTCCGCTTACTCTGAATGGCAACAGTGGTAACCCGGCACTGACCAAGCTGGACGATATGCTTTCAGCCGCCGATATCACACCTGCCAACCTAGCCCGCCTGAGCGAAAATTTTAAAAAACTGGGTTCCACAGTAGAAAAAATGAATGACATTTCTGATGTTGTTTCCGCCACCGGCGATTATTCAGCAAAAACACGCGAAGCGGCTAATGCGCTTACACAAATGAAAGATGCTTACCTGGGCGCCGCCCATAGCATTCAGCACCTGAATAATGCAGCTGAAGGAACGAAACAATTTCATGAGCAGGTGCAGGTACTTACTAAAAACCTTTCGTCGCTGAACACGATCTACGAACTGGAATTGCAGGATACCAATAACCATCTGAAGGCTATGAACCAGTTTTACAGTAACCTGGTGAATGCCTCTCAGGCCATGCAAGGCAGTGTAGACGATGCCAAGAAGGCACACGATCAGATAGCAGTTCTGGCTACCAATCTCGGCCGCCTGAACCAGATCTATGGCAATATGCTCAGCGCAATGCAGGGCCGTGCCTGATAAAAAGAGATGAACAAGAGGTTTCGTTTTATTAAGTGTACGAAATCCGTATCCATGATTTTTAAAAAAGTCATCATTCGCTAATCCACCTGATCGCCGGATCAATAACGGATCAGGAAAAAAATAAACAACTATGGCTTTACCAAAAGAGCCCCGGCAAAAGATGATCAACATGATGTACCTGGTGCTTACAGCGCTGCTGGCACTTAACGTATCATCGGAGATCCTCAATGCCTTTAAAACCGTTAACAACAGCCTGGAAAGCTCCAATGCAACCGTGAGCCTTTCTACGCAGAGTATCATGACATCGTTAGAGGAAAAACGAACAAAGCCCGAAACTGCCGAACGTGCCAATATCTGGCATCCAAAAGCCCAACAGGCTCAGCAGGAATCAAAAAGCCTGTATGATTATATCGATCAGTTGAAGAAGAGCATAATGAGTGCGGCAAAGTACGATCCTGCGTCTGGAAAGGAAAAAGGAGTTGACAACCTGGATGCGGCTACCCGGATCATGGTTGAAAAAGGAGAAGGCAAAAATCTTTACAAAAGGTTACAGGATTTTCAGAATAATATTCTGAATCTGGATCCTAAAATAAAGGAGCATTTTGGGAATTCTTTGCCTATTGATCTTAAAATGCCCAAAACTCAAAATAAGAGTAATAATACATGGGAAGCTGCCTATTTCAGAATGGTTCCTACTGTGGCAGCACTTACCATTCTTAGCAAGTTTCAGAACGACGTAAAAACAACTGAAAATAAGGTGGTCACATTCTGTCACGAACAGGTTGGTAAAGTAGATGTGCCCTTCGATACTTATGCAGCAGTGGTGGGTCAAAGCTCAACGTATCTTATGCCTGGTCAGGAACTTGAGATCAGTGCCGGTGTTGGAGCCTATAGTAAAGCCGCCAAGCCAATAATTACAATCGGGGGCTCCAATGTAGCCCTTGGAGAAGACGGTGCTGCACACTGGAAAACTACGGCTAATACAGTCGGATCACACCGGGTTCCGGTAAAGGTTACATTTACAGATCAGAATGGAAAGATACAGACTATTGATAAAGTAATTGAATACACTGTAGGCCAGGCCAACGCTGCGGTAGCATTGGATAAAATGAACGTATTGTTTATCGGTGTTGATAATGAAATCACTATTTCCGCAAGTGGCGGCTCAGAAAAGATCAGGGCATCCATTTCACAAGGTACAATTACGGGCAGCGGTGGAAAATACAAGGCAAGAGTAAATAATATCGATGACAATTGTATTATCAGCGTAACGATTGATAATAAGACTACCCAGCACCGCTTCCGGGTTCGCACCATACCCGATCCCACACCAATGGTTGGTCAAAGAAAAAGCGGCGAAGTACCCGCTGCTGAGTTCAAAAGCCAGGCAGGTGTGAGAGCTATCCTGGAGAATTTTTATTACGAAACACAATTCAATGTTACCAGTTTTCGCATAACCGGCGATGGAGCAGGTTTTGACGAAGGTATCATTGAAGCGAACAATACCGGTGCCGCCTGGAACGAAGCAAGGAAAATCATAGACCGGTGCCGCCCGGGTTCATTTATTACTATTGAAGAAATAAGGGCCGTAGGTCCGGATGGCAGAACCAGAAGATTAACGCCATTAATTTTTAACCTGAGATAAAAAAAATGCGATGAAGAACCAGCTTAAAGCAGGATTATTATTTACCGCAGTATTCAGTCTTGCTGTTTTGAATGCGGATGCTCAGCGCAGGGGCAGAAGTGGCAGAACCACTACTACAAGCAAACCCGACACCATACCATCTACTACGCAGCAGCAGGTCAATAACAATACACAGGCGCCTAAGTACAACCCGTACGGAAATATTCCAATAGAAATGGCCCCGCGTATCGGAGGTTTTAACGACACAATTAAGCCCTCTTTAAGGAATGATGGGGCAGTAATGAGAAACATGTTTCGCGACAGAAACCCGCTTCAGTACGAAGACCTGAGGGCAGATGATGCGCTGTTTACCGAAAGAGTATGGAGAGAAATCGATATCCGCGAAAAGATCAATATGCCTTTCCGGTATCGGGCAGAAGACGATAACGGCGATCAGCGGTTTATCAGCATTCTTGTAAATGCGGTAAGGCACAATGGTGTAGTTGCTTTCAGCGCCGATGATGACCGGTTTACTACTCCGCTTGACTCGCTGGCTTTTGAAAAAGTGATCAGCGGTGGCGGCCAGTGCGATACAATCCCTGTTTATAATATCAGCGACCCCACAAAAATCGACAAATACGTCGTTACCTGTGCTACCGTTAATCCGGATGATATTATCAGATTCAGAATAAAAGAAGATTGGGTGTTCGACAGGGAGTCCAGCCGGATGTATTGCCGGATTATCGGAATAGCTCCGCTGAAAGTGGTGTATGCGCCGGATGGTAAAACAGAAAGAGGTACTTCTACTCTTTTCTGGGTGTATTATCCTGATTTAAGGCCAACGCTTGCCAAAGCTGAAGTGTATAATCCCAAAAACATGGGTATGGGCCGTATGACCTGGGAAGAGCTTTTTGAGGCAAGGATGTTCAGCAGCTATATCGTTAAATCAACTATTGATAATCCCTTTAATAAATTTATACGCTCCTATATTCAGGATGATATACTGGCTTTACTGGAGGGAGAAAACATAAAAGAGAAGATATTTAATTACGAGCAAAATCTTTGGGCATATTAAATAATGATCCGAAGAATCGTAAATCTACGATACATGCCCCGCATTGCGGGGCATTTTTATTGTAAGATTTTAATAATGAAACGGATAAAAAAAATAAAAATACCCGGTTAGTGGTATAGGTTATTTGGGGAATTGTTGTACTTTTATCCCGGTTTTTCATAGGATATTGGATTTTAAAAACGGGGCTGGATTTCTATCCGGGCCCCATTTTTTTGTCCCTGATTTCCTATTTCATTATTGGTTCTGTTTTGAAAAATACGCCCATAGTATTTCCGCTTTTTTCTTACCAATCAACTTATCCAGAGTTTCTTTTTTTTGCTGCCGGATGTTCTTTACAGATTTAAATTCTTTCAGCAACAGGCGGGCTGTTTTTTCGCCTATTCCTTTTATTACTTCTAATTCATTTTTAAATGTTCCCCGGCTTCTTTGGCTGCGGTGAAAAGTAATTCCAAACCGGTGTACTTCATCCCTTATTCTGCGTAGCAGCTTCAGGGCTGGACTATCCATAGGAAGCCGCAGTGGCTGGCTATCATTCGCAAAAAAAATCTCTTCTTCGTTCTTGGCCAGGCCTATTACAGTTGTTTTACCTGCCACATTCAGTTCCTTCAGTGCCTCCATAGCGGCAGATAACTGTCCTTTGCCGCCATCAATTATGATCAGTGAAGGAAGATCCAGTGCTTCATCCAGTACACGCCGATACCTGCGAAATACGGCCTCCTTCATGCTGGCAAAATCATTGATTCCCTTTACCGTTTTGATATTGAAATGCCTGTAATCTGCTTTGCTGGGTTCGCCATTTTTAAAGCACACCATGGCCGATACCGGATAAGCACCCTGAAAATTGGAATTGTCAAAACACTCGATGTGGTAGGGTAAGGAGGGCAGCTTCAGATCGTGCTGCAAAACAGCCAGCACTTCGTTTGCTGAGGTTTTTTCGGCTCCGATATTCAGTGCTTTTCTTTTTTTCAGTTCTTCAATAAAAAATTTTACATTTTTAAGAGAAAGATCAACTAACTTTTTTTTATCTCCGGCTTTGGGAACCGTAATACTTATATGCTGGTCGGGATACTTTATCGGAAACGGAACTATTATTTCATGTGCTGTGCTTTCAAAGCGGGTTCTTAAATGGCTTATCGAATAAGATAATATTTCCTCCGCCGGTTCACCCAGATGCGTTTCCACTTCAATGGTTTTTGTCTGAACAATCGTTCCATTCTGTACCATCAGATAATTCACCCAGGCTTTATTATCTTCCTTGATCATGGTAAAAACATCAATGTCTGATAAACGCGGATTGACGATAACCGATTTGGACTGATAATTTTCAAGCCAGTCAATTTTCTTTCGGATCATTTCCGCCTTCTCAAATTCAAGTCGGGCTGCATAATGTTTCATTTCGCTTTTAAAGTGCCTGATGACAGGTGACAGGTTGCCTTTTAAAAGATTTTTTAGCTGCACAATACCTTCCATATAGTCCTCTGCAGTTTGCAATCCTTCGCAAGGCCCCTTACAATTGCCAAGATGGTACTCAAGGCACACTTTAAATTTTTTACGATTGATATTTTTCTCTGTCAGTTCGAGGGTGCAGGTCCGCAATTGAAAATTTTGTTTTATCAGCGTAAGCAGTTCTCTTACTTTATGCACTGAGGTGTAGGGGCCCAGGTACTGAGACCCGTCGTTTATTTTTTTTCGTGTAAGAAAAACGCGGGGGAAAGGCTCGTTTTTAATTACAATAAAAGGATACGACTTATCATCTTTAAGCTCAATGTTAAATTTCGGCTGAAAATTTTTTATCAGCGAATTTTCCAGCAGAAAAGCATCCTGTTCTGAATTCACAATGGTAAATTCGATTCTGGCTATCCGGTTCACCAGCTCATAGGTTTTGAAATTGGGGTGCTTTTTTAAGAAATAAGAACTGACTCTTTTTCTCAGATTTTTGGCTTTTCCCACATATAACAAAGTGCCGTTGCCATCAAAATATTTGTATATACCGGGCAGACGGGGTAATGATACTTCAATCTTTTTAAATTCATCTTTTGTCATTGGAGTTATAACAGTTATTGATCGGTTTCTGCCGGGCGGTTCCAGACAATTTCTGTTTGGTACACTTTATCCGGAGCGTTATTTTTCTGAATAAGAGTGATGATCAGGCAACTTTCATTTACCAGCCAGTTCAGCCGCTTTATCACCGTGCTGTCTTTTTTTTCAGTTCGTTTTTCAATATAAACGCTTCTTACTTTGTTGGTTCCGTCGGCAGACGGTATAATGGTTACTTCTTGCCGTCTTATTTCCTGCTTATCGCTTTTTGGATAATAAGAAAAAACGGCTCTGTTTATCTCCGGATCGTAATTTTTGGTTTCTTCAAACCGGGAAGTATATTTTTCAAGCGTAAGATCTGGTATGGAAAGAAACTCCTGCACCTCATTGCGGAAGTTTTCCCTTTTAAGAAACAAGGTATCGGCTACTGAATCTTCCCTGATTATTTTAATGATCGGGTATAGCGAAGTGTCTACATGCTTTACCTGGCTTTGTAAAAATGCCAGAACAGGAAAGTAATCGTTTTTTTTCTTATTGCTGCAGTAGCTGAAAATGATAAGAAGAGCAGGTACGGTAATCAGTGGTTTTTTCATTTGTACATTTTAGTTTTATGCTTAAAAGATTTATACCGGAAGCCAGCCTGCGCTAACGCTGAACAAACAAATTTAAAATAATTGGATAGTAAATAATTATCCCGCCTGCGAAGAGCGGCGGGATAATCCTGCAGAAGATCAGTTAGTTTTGGTTACTTGTTGTTTAACGACATGCCTACTTTTAAACCAAAGTTGAAAAGATTTTCTTTAATGGGATATTCGTTTACAAAACTGGAAAGTAACTGGTAGCGGGCCTGAGGGCCTACCTGCCAGCGTATCTTGCCCGTGGAATAAGAGACAAATGTTTCCATATCCACGTTCATATTCCAGCGCCGAACAAGATGCGGTACCCGTACATAGTTTTTATAATCGCCTGAAATAAGGTATGCACTTTTACCCAGCAGGTAAGTGGGCTGGAACGAACCCGACACACCAAATCGGAGTTTATCATTTTCTGCCAGAATATATTCGGCTCCGATTGGAATTGCCACCTGTACATAAAGATTCTCCAGCCAGTTGGAACTGTATCCGTTGAAATTCCTGAAATTACTGATTGCATTAAGAGAATCGAGGCCATATCCTGAGTTAAGCGCAATAGTTGCCAGTTCTGCTCTGTAGGAATAGGCCCTGATGCCATAACGGGTTACGTTCAGCTGTAAACCGGTTTTTGCTTTCAGGCGGTTAGTGATTGGAATTTTCGCTACAAGACCCGCTTCAAGGCCCATATCGGGTTTGTGATTTACAACATTATTGACATCAAGAAAAGCGGTATAGCCAAACGAACTATTTTGTGCTCCCGGCGATCTGAGATACGCTTTATTTTCACTCAGCTTGCGATATCCGATGGTAGGCGTGAAATGAAACTGCCATTCCGGCTTATGTTTTTTTCTTGCACGGATACCCGGTGTATTGTTTGTGAAGACAAAGTAAGTCATTGTGTTTTCCGAAAGAGCGGGATTCAGTTCATCTGTTTCAGGCTGGAGCCATTCTGCCGGTGCGGCATCTTTCAAAAGAAATTTACCCGTCTCTGACAGTTCAGAGGTAGAAATTAGTTCCGGTAAATAAACCGGATTGGTGGTTTGAATTTCTGGTACTTCCGATAAACTTGTTAACTGTTGTAAGTTGCTGCCGGTTGATAAACCTGCATTTTGTATTTGTGCAGGTTTATCGCCAAAGCTAATTTTATCGGAAGCAATTCTGTTATTGTTATTGGTTGGTAAAGAAAACGAAAAAGCAGATTGCTGAATCTTTTGAGCAGAAGTTGCCAGTGCTGTAGTCTTTTTATTTGATGAACTGCTGCGGGTAAAAAGAATCACACTGCCTGCCAGTGTAGCCAGCAGCAATAAAAGGACTGGCAACCTGTGCCACCATTTATATTTCGGATGAAGGGATTTATAAACTTCCTTCCACACCTTTTCCGAAGGATGCATTCTGTACTGATCCGCATTCTCTTTCAAGAACTTTTCAAAATCTCCTTTGTAAAAATGTCGTTCCATACAAACACATTTAGGATACGATTACAATCACCGGCGATATGCCGTAGCCGCCAAAGCGGAATGTTTTGGTTTCTGCAATATTTTCTTTCTCAACAGTATATCTTCCAGCATCGCTTTTGCCCTGGTGTATTGTGAACGGCTGGTACTTTCTTCAATTTCCAGCATTTGAGCAATTTCTTTGTGCGCATAGCCTTCAATAGCATACAGGTTTAGCACCGTTCGGTAACCCAAGGGCAGCAGGCGTATGCATTCCACCACCTGTTTTGCCTGGATAATGGCCGGAATACTTTCATCCCTAACCTGAACAGCTGAGGCATGAATAATATCCACACTTTCATTGAACTTTTTGTTCTTCTTGAGGATGTTGATGCAGGTATGCACCACAATACGCCGAATCCATCCCTCAAACGAACCCCTGTTTTCAAAGGTGTGAATCTGGGAGAACACCTTTATAAAGCCTTCCTGAAGCATGTCTTCTGCGTCTTCCCGGCTATGGGCAAACCGGTAGCATACTGACAGCATCCTGGCGCTATATCGGTTGTACAGCTCTCTTTGAGCGGTGGCGTTATTCTTCAAACAGCCTTTTAAAATGGCCTCCTCGGTCATAAGTCCCGTTTGGTAGCCTGTAATTTAGACATTTTTTTTTAACAAATGCTGCATTACATGAAAATTTACCAGTCGAAATCATAAATAACAGTAATTCTGAAAAGCAGTTGGTTTGTAATTATTTTTTGCGGCTTTTTCTTAACCTTTTTGGGCCATACCATAGCCAAAACCCCGTAAGAACAAGCATAGAAAGGCTAAACCCCATGAACAGGGTATAACCTACTTTTATTTCTTCATCATTTGTATTAAAGATGGTATCAAGAACAGAACCATCATGCAGGTCTTCTATAAAATCGCTTCTTCTTTTTTCAACGAGTAAGAGCTTTCCGGTTGTACAGTCTAACTGCAATCCCCAATAATGATTTTTGTAAATAAATTTTGCAATTCCTTTTCCGGGACGAATATCGATCCGGTCAAGCTCATCGGACATATTCGGGGATACAGAATCCTTCAGATAAAGTGCAGCAAGTTTTTTAAGACTATTGACAGGCAGCCACCGGGATGCATCAGAAGAAATGCCCTGTTGAGTAGCAGCAAGGAGGCCCGTATTTTTTTTTATTCCTAACAATAAACCGGTAACCGAAATCAGCAGAAAAAATAGAAACAAGGCGATTGCAATTTTGCGGTGCAGCCATCGAAAAAGCCTGATGAGCTTCGCCTGATTTTTTGTATCTGTCATATAAAAAAATTTAAAGGCCTGACAAAAGGCAGGCCTTTGTATATTAAAGTGATCCCCTGATACCAAAAATAAAATTGCTACCGGCTGCTACTATACCCGAAGAGTAGGGGCGGTAGCGTTGGTTGGTTATGTTTTCCCAACCCGATGTGACAAGCAGGTTCTTTGTAAGTTGCCACGATACTTTGAGATTCAGAGTATACCAACCGGGCGAATATGGGTTACCGTTTTTGTCTATCGCATAAATATTCGTCTTGGCCTGCTCGGATGGCGCCAGGTCTTCAAATTTGATCTCGCTGTTATAAATGCAAGAGGCTTCGATAGTAAACCTGTTTTTCTGATACCGGATATAACTACTTCCATAAAATGGCGGCGCATGGCGCAACGGTACCTGTTCATCATTCACATCATCGGTTTCTTTTCCGCTTATCCAGTTGGCATGCGAGCGAAAAGAGAGATTGTTTTCAAAAAAAACTTCCATGCTGGCCTGCAATCCCCACACAGTGGCTTTGGCCACATTCTGCAATGCCTCCACCCGGCTTAAAGTTCCGTTGAAATCAATACTGTCCTGTCCATTAAAAGTAAAAGGCCTTCGCACAATAGCATCAGTAAGGATGGTGTGAAATCCATTGAGTTCGAGCCTGAATTTTTGTGCGATGTTCTTTACGATTCCAACTTCAAAATTCCATGCATATTCCGGAGTGAGCCCCGGATTCGGTACGGTGATATTTCCGGGAGTACTTTCGAACAGCTTTCCGATATCATCCACATTCGGCATACGATAGCCGGTTGAAATATTTGCATTGAGTTGCCAGGTTTCCTGCGGGCGGAATACCAGTCCGGCATTACCGGTGTGAGCACCTTCTCTCAATTCAGCTTTTTGATAGGGAAACTTAATAAAAGTAGTATCGAATGAGGCATCGAGGGTATTATAACTGTAACGTAAACCAGTTGTAAGCGTTATTTTTGGATCAATATTGATCTTATAACTCCCGTACACACTCATTGTATTCCAGGTGCTGCCATCGGGGTAGCGGCTTACAAACGGTGTAACGGCTCCGCTGCCTATATTCGTTCGTTCTCCAAATGAACCTACGGTATTACGTACATATTCCAGTCCATAAAACAGTTGTCCGTTGGTCATTTCTTTGTTGGCATCAAGATTAAGACTGATAGCATCCACTGTTTCAGTTTGTGTAGTTCGGTTCAGATTGTTTCGTTGCCTGTCGATACGGCTTTCTTCATAGTTCTGGTAAGCAGCGGTAAGCCTTGCTTCATCATAGAAAGTATTTTTTCTGCTGTGTAATGCGTGAAAGGTATGCATACGCCACAGCATGGGTCCGTAATACCATTCTGCAAATCGCAAAGCGCCGTTTCTGTATTGAGTCAGCCGGTCATACCGTGGCGCATCGCCGGTGCCTGCATAGGTAAAACTGTATTGCAGGTTCAAATGATCGGTGGGTTTGAAACGAACTTTCTGTAAAAAATTCAACTGATCGTATCCGCTGAACCGCTGAACGAGAGGATCGCTGTTAGGCACTATAATGTCTGTATTATTTTCTCTGACCACATACTCCGGGCGCAGATAGGTTTCTTCCGGCCCGTGTTTTCCCATTTTCAGATCATCAAACTGGCTGTATGTAATTGAGGTAAGAAAGGCCCATTTTTGTAATCCCAGGTTTACATCTGTATGATAGGTATTTTCCTTGTTAGCAGTAGAGTACCTTACCAGTGCATTTCCTTTTACCAAAGGTTTCTTGTTTGCAGATAGTCTTGCTGACAAAGAATGAAAATCCATTACGCCTCCGATAGCGTCGCTTCCATAAATTAGTGATCCGGGCCCGAAAACAACTTCAGCGGTTTCGGTGCTTAAGGCATCAATGCTGATCACATTCTGCAGGTTTCCGCTTCTGTATATGGCATTGTTCATCCGTACGCCATCGATCACCAGTAAAACCCTGTTGGTGGCAAAACCACGAATCATAGGGCTGCCACCGCCCAACTGACTTTTTTGAATGAACACAGTTCCGGTTTGCCCCAGCAGATCGGCCGAGGTCTGAGGATTGTTTCTGATAATAAATGGTAAACTTACTTTGGTAATTTTGTTGGGAACCTCGTTGAGATTGATCTCCCATTTATTTACGGAGAGAACAACTTCTCCCAATGTCTTTCCCAATGAATCATTCTGTGCATTCGTGCATAGCGCTATACAGCATATACACGAAGCAAACAGCAAATGCTTTTTGCTCATAAATATGTTGATTTTATGTTTTAATAAAAGTGTTCTCAGCTAAAAAAGCAGGCTGCTTGCGGGGGAGGTGTGAATTCCGGACAAAAAGGTTTTTCCAGCCGGGGTGTGAAAAATGCAGATTGTGTACTGATGCAAAAGGGAATACTCAGGTAATTTTCCGGGGCTGAATAAAATAAATTCAAAAGGCAATTAAAAATCTGGGTAAGAAATCGGTGTTCACTTTTATTTTTCTTTGTTATATCCCTGTTTTTTTCAACCAGCCTTGTTTCCGCTTCATCGTAAAGCCCGGTAAAAGTATAAAATCCGTTTTCAAGAACCTTGCTGTGAATATCAAACATGTATCCGTTTATCCAGATTTCATGTTTGTCCATCCAAACCACATCCTGTTCGGCCACAACAATTGTCTGCAGGTTTTCTGTTTTCAGTTTTTCTTTCATTTTGTGGCGAATAATCTGTCGGGCAATGTTGAACGACAACATAATAACCAGGGGAGAAAGCCCGAGAAACAGAAAAAAAATACCTGTTATTTTTTTTGCAGAGGTTTTCAATGGAGTATTACCGGATATAAAGGTAATACTAATTTCTTCTTATTAGACTGTCCATCGGGTATTCGCTTTCCAGTGATTTCATCACTGCAGTGGCCCAGCCGGTTACCTTTTCTTTTTCTTCCGTGCTCAGCCGGGCGTCTTTATGTGTCCATGTATAGGAATTCAGCGGCATTTCTCCTTCTTTTACCATTTCAATCACCTCTTCCATTTTGTGATACTGATAGCGGGGGCGTTTGTTTGTATACTCGTCAATGTTAAAGTGGCTTTTTCCTTCTGTAATATGTTTGTTCAGCCACCAGGCTACCGGCTGAATGTTATAATACCAGGGGTAGCGGGTATTATTACTGTGACAATCAAGGCAGGCCTTATCTAAAATTACTTTTACATCATCCGGTACTGGGTATTTGGCGGAAAGCGTATTAGGTTGTGGTCCTTCTGATTTGTTTTTTGCCGGTCGTATAAATTGAATAATAATCAGTATGGCCAGCAAGACAAGAAATATTTTTTTCAGCATAGTTGGGTTGGTTTTTTTAAAATTACGTATTATCGGTTAAAACCTCGCCGGTCATTTCTTTGGGGATGGGAATATTCATAAACTTTAGTATCGTTGGCGCAATATCACCCAGCTTGCCGGTTTTTATTTTGCCCTTCCAGTCATTATCGATGATGAAAAGCGGAACGGGGTTGAGGGTATGGGCTGTGTTGGGCGACCCGTCTTCATTTATCATATAATCGGCGTTTCCGTGATCGGCGGTGAGAAAAATGGTGTATCCATTTTTTAAGCCGGCCGTCACTACTTTTTCTACACATTTGTCTACGGTTTCCACGGCTTTAATGGCTGCCTGAAAAACACCGGTATGTCCTACCATATCGGGGTTTGCATAGTTAAGGCAGATGAAGTCGGCTGACTGCTGTTCTATTTCGGGAACGATGGCATCGGTAACGGGGTAGGCGCTCATTTCCGGCTGCAGATCATAAGTAGCTACTTTGGGCGAAGGAATCAGAATTCTTTTTTCATTTTTAAAAGGAATTTCTCTTCCGCCGCTGAAGAAAAAAGTGACGTGCGGATACTTTTCTGTTTCAGCAATACGGATTTGCTTAAGCCCCTGTTGTTCCAGTACTTCTCCAAGTGTATTGTTGAGGTTATCATTTTCAAAGATGACGTTTACATCTTTAAATGTTTTATCGTACTCTGTCAGTGTGGTATAATGGAGTTTCATTTTTTTCATGCTCTGATCGGGAAAGTCGGTTTGGGTAAGTACCTGTGTAATCTCCCGGCAGCGGTCAGTACGAAAATTGAAGCATATTACCACATCGCCTTCGCGTATCAATGCCACGGGCTTTCCTTCGGATGTTGTAATTACTGTTGGCTTTATAAATTCATCTGTTATGTTCTGGCGGTAAGAACTTTCAATTGCCGATTCTGCTGTATCCGCCTTTTCTCCTTTTCCGGTTACCAGTGCATCATAAGCCAGCTTTACCCTTTCCCATCGCTTGTCGCGGTCCATGGCATAATACCTTCCGCTTACGGTGGCAATTTTTCCGATTGTTTGCTTCAGATGCTGTTCCAGTTCTTTTATAAAACCCAATCCGCTTTTCGGATCACAATCCCTGCCGTCGGTAAAGACATGAATATACACTTCAGTGAGTTGATTTTTTTTGCATGTATCCGTTATTGCTTTCAGGTGGTTGATGTGAGAGTGTACTCCTCCGTCGCTTACTAAACCGAGCAGGTGAAGCGGTTTTTTGTTCTTTTTTGCAAAATCAATGGCAGCCAGCAGTGTTTTATTGGAAGCAAAGGATCCGTCTTTTACGGCTACATTTATTCTTTGCAGTTCCTGATATACAATGCGCCCGGCGCCCAGATTAAGGTGCCCTACCTCCGAATTACCCATTTGTCCTTCCGGTAAGCCAACGGCCTCGCCGCAGGTAATTAGCGTTGTATTGGGATATTTTGCATATAGTGAACTTACGAAGGGAACTTTCGCATTTTGAATCGCATCAGCCGATTTTACTTTGCCCAATCCCCAGCCATCCATAATAATCAGTGCAACTTTTCTGCGGGTATTCATATCTTAATGTTAATAAATTAAAACAGCCTCATCTTCAATAAAAAATATGAAGCAAAACTACAGGTTTTCCCGGGTTTACTTAGAAAACAGATTGGTTTTTAGTAATTTAGTAATGCGCTGGCAGTACATCCAGTGTGGCATGTTTTTAGTTTATACCCTCATGAAAAATAAATGAAAATGAAAAACTTTACTTTGCTGACCGTTGCTTTTATCGCATTCGCCTCCTTCCGTTTTCAGAGTGGAATTGAGGATGTGATCAGTGCATTGAAAAGCGGAAACAGTTCTTCCCTTTCCAGGCACTTTGATAATTACATCGATGTTACCCTTCCGGATAAAAGCAGTAATTACAGCAAAAGCCAGGCGGAACAGATCATTAAAGATTTTTTCGGCAATACCGGCGTCAGAAATTTTGAGGTAAAACACAAAGGCGATAATGATAACAAAGGTCAGTTTTGTATCGGCACCCTGCATACCAAAAACGGCAATTACCGCACTACGGTGTATATGCGGATGAAAGGAGACAAACAGGTGATACAGGAAATACGATTTCAATCGCTATAATTCAAGACCTGGTTTTATATCCGGGAAAGGACCCCGCAAACGGTGCGGGGTTTTTTTATGCAGGGTAAAACGACTTTTCAATAGATTTGAAGCATGGATAGTTTTGATAAAAAATTTTATCATCTGGTGGATGAAGCTCTTACAGAAGATGTCGGGGATGGCGATCATTCCACACGGAGTGTTATTGATGCCGGGGTAAAAGGGAAAGCGGTTTTAAAAATTAAACAGGACGGAGTACTGGCGGGCATAGAGGCAGCGGAAAAAATTTTTCGTTATAAAGAACATGCAGCAATCTTTAAAGCATTTAAAAACGATGGCGACACGATCCGAAAGGGAGATATTGGGTTTGAAGTGGAAGCTACGGTACACACCATACTGGCCTGCGAAAGAATGGTGTTGAACTGTATACAGCGTATGAGCGGCATTGCCACGCTTACCAGAAAGTATACAGAAAAACTGAACGGCTTTAAAACCCGGCTGCTGGATACAAGAAAAACCACTCCCAATTTCAGGCTGCTGGAAAAAGAGGCCGTGCGAATCGGAGGCGGAGAAAATCACCGCTTTGGATTGTACGATATGATCATGCTGAAGGATAATCATATTGATTATTGCGGTGGAATTGAAAAGGCAATTGATAAAGCGTACGCCTATGTTCAGAAAAATAAGCCCGGCTTGAAGATTGAAATAGAAACAAGGAGTATAGATGATGTAAAAAAAGTTATGGTCTGCGGAAAAGGAAAGGTGTTCCGGATTATGCTGGATAATTTTACAACTGCTCAGATCAAAGAAGCTTTAAAAATAATCAACGGCGAATTTGAAACAGAAGCCAGCGGCGGTATCAATCTTGACAATATCGGGGAGTATGCTCAAACAGGAGTCGATTATGTAAGCGTGGGGGCACTGATTCATCAGGCACAGAGCCTTGATATGAGTTTGAAAGCAGTGATTGTTTAAATTCCATTTATGTCAAAAAAGAATAAGCCCGACAGCAGAGGATTTGTATTTAGTACTGATCCAGATTTCAGGTTTGAAAACGAATGTGAAAGTGTTGAAACTTTGCGGGCCGACCAGCAAAAGCTGAGAATCAGCCTTGATACCAGGCACCGAGCGGGTAAAGCCGTCACATTGATTGAGGGGTTTGTCGGTAAAGATGAAGATCTGCAGGAGTTAGGAAAAAAATTAAAATCCTTTTGCGGCACCGGTGGTTCCGCCAAAAACGGAGAAATTATTATTCAGGGCGATCAGAGAGATAAAGTAATGCAATGGCTGGTAAAAAGCGGATATAAACAGGTTCAGAAGTATTAGATTAAAAAACATGGTCGGTTAGAAATACCGACCCGGCTCAGGGATAAATAATTTCAAAATAGACAGGCACAAAAAAATCCCGCCGGAGCGGGACTTCTTTAGGATATTGCATAGGGATAATCTTTTCAGATTTACCCCGAATGGTTGAATCAGATTCTGGTCAGACCTTACAACCGGGTGTTTTTCAAAGGAAATCAACGGCTTTGCTTTATAAAAACGGGGCAAATTTCCAGAATGATATTCCTGTCTTCCAACAGCCAATTTCATGCCAGTATGTTAAAATACAGGTATTTGTAATAATAATTGACCGAAAACAAGCTGATTGGGCTGATGATAATACACTTTTATTGCCCTTGGGCCAGGCTATAGCCTTTTTTATCGCCCCACTTGTTCAGCAACTCAAAGGAGCAGATTTTGAAATCGCCGCTCATGCTTACATAAAGCCCTATGACATCCTGCTGGTTAAGCGGTTTTTCGTCAATGCTTTCGAAGCGGGCATTGTATTGATTGACGAGGTTGGTATACAGAGAGCCGGTGGGCCATACCTGAGTGCCCCGGTTGCTGATGTTTATAAGTTTAAATTTTACGCCTGCATGACGAAGGCATTTTTGTGCAATCGTTTCCGGCTGTTCATCGCTTTCAATAAATAAATCAACGCCGATTATCTGTTCTTCCCCGGTTTCTTTGGTTACCATCATTGGGTTTTTTTCCAGTTTGAAAGGGGTGGGGGTGCCCGGCTTATTCGGAATTACTTCTTTTGCATTCAGTTTGGGTTTTTTTCCCAGATTGCTGATGATGGCATTGGCAAACTCGGTAGTATTTACTGCGGCAATTGATTTATCGCCAAAATCGCCGGTGTGTACTCCGGTTTCAAGAGTGTAGAGCAATGCATTTTCAATAACAGCTGCATTTTCCGTAAGCCCCACATGATGCAGCATAGCGATGCCGCTTAAGAGGAGGGCGGTAGGATTGGCAATATTTTTTCCGGCAATGTCGGGGGCTGTTCCATGTACGGCTTCGAAGATGCAGATATGGTCGCCGATATTAGCCGACGGAGCAAACCCCAGCCCGCCCACAAGGCCTGCGCAAAGGTCTGAAACAATATCTCCCTGCAGGTTGGTGAGCACTACCACATCAAAAGTATCGGGCCGGGTAACCAGTTTCATACACAGATCATCAACAATCACATCATCAGCTTTCAGCTCCGGATATTCTCTGGCTATTTCGTGAAAGATTTCTAAAAAAAGGCCATCGGTAATTTTCATAATGTTTGCTTTGTGGCCACAGGTGATGCGTCTTGCCTTTTTCTTCCTCGCCATTTCAAACGCATAGCGAATTACCTGTGAGCTGCCGGGGCGAGTAATAAAGCGCCGGCTCAGCGCCACATCATGCGTCAGCATGTGTTCTATGCCTCCGTAGGTGTCTTCAATGTTTTCTCTTACTACGGTAATATCAATCGGGATGCCTGCTTTTGAAAAAACGGTATCAACCCCGTGCAGTGTCTGAAACACTCTTTTATTTGCGTATGTGTTCCACGTTTTTCGGGCAGTAACGTTGATGCTCTTGACCCCTTTTCCTTTCGGTGTCTCCATCGGCCCCTTAAAAAGCAGGCCTAATCGTTCAATGGTTTCTTTGGCTTCAGATGTCATCCCGTTTGAAAAGCCTTTGTCGAAAACCCATTTTCCCATTTCTACAAATTCATATTCCAGCGGAACCGATGCCGCGGAAAAAATCCTGAGTACGGCGTCCATAATTTCAGGGCCAATACCATCTCCATTGGCAACTGCTATTTTCATGTGTTTATTTTTTATATTACCGCCTTTGGCGGTTAAATTTTGTATCCTGTTATGCCCGGAATAAACATCTGCTGTTGGTAAACGTACGTTTAAGGCATTTCCTGTTCTTGTTTTGTACGTATAAAATCCTGCTTTGAGGGGGCAAAATTAGGGTTTGTTGCCTGAAATCAATGGTAATAATACGGCCCGGCTGAGTAACATGTATGATTTTATTTATTTTTACAAAAACCATCCGATGGTAAGCAAAATATCAGAAGGGGTTGAGATCAGCGTGGAAACGTTCTATCAGCCGGATTACAGCAACCCGATCCAGTCGGAGTTTATGTTTGCTTACCGCATTTCTATTGAAAATCACAACTCGTTTCCCGTAAAGTTGCATCGCCGCCACTGGTATATTTTTGACAGCAACGGCAGCTGTCGCGAAGTGGAGGGCGAAGGTGTGGTGGGTGTACAACCGGTACTGGCCCCGGGCGAAAGATACCAGTATGTGAGCGGCTGTAATCTGCGTACCGAAATGGGAAAAATGTACGGAACTTACCAGATGGAAAACCTGAACAGCAAACAATTTTTCGAAGTAAATATTCCTGCCTTTGAAATGATTGTTCCTTTTAAAGGAAATTAGTCCGTCTATTTCGGTTTGTACTTTGCCTCGTCCAGAATTTTTCTTGCTTCCGTGTTTAGGATCTGCTGTAAACTGAGTTCCGGGTTTTTTTCTGCAAATTTTTTTATTATCTGCCAGCCTACCCACTGACCAATGTTGCCGGGCGAACTTTGCGACATGCCTTGTGTGAAAGGCGACTCGCCGATATAAGTTTGAACCACCACCGGTTCTACCGAATTGAGGTTTTCATTGGCAATAATATAAGCCCAGATATCTCCTTCATTTTTTTGACACCATTCCAGCTGTTTTTGGGTGTAGCCTGTTTTAATAGAATCGGCAATAAAAGGCAGCAGATGGTCTATAAGGTAAGATTGCTTTCCCTTTTCAATAAACTGTTCAATCAAAGGTTTACCCAAAGCTTTGTCCGGATAGATGTCATCGGCTATCAGTTTGAAAACGTCGCCGGCTATGAATTGCTTTTCAAACCGCCTGCTGCGGTATAGGGGTGCTACCGTGGATATAAAGAATTCATCCTGGTACATCGGATAATCTTTCCCCATGTAAAACTGCAGACTTATGCCGATAAAACCGGGTCTTAAAAAAACAGGAGTAGGTTCGCCCGATGTGGTTTGCGCCATGGCATCGGGCGGCCCCAGAATGGTTATGATGGAATCGGGTAATTTGTAATCTGGAAAATAATGTTTGACAAACTTCAGTCCCGTTTCTATGTCTTTTTTAACGTCATCAAAGCGTTCAAAAATTTTTGATGCATCTGCATTCAGTTTTTGACTGAGACGGATAAAGGTTTTTATACCGGCGGTATCAGATGTGCCGATTATATTTTGCAAAAAAAGAGGAAGCATCACCGGATATTTCTGGCCCAGCCGGCTCATGCCGGCGCTGATATTATTTGTATCCAGCGAAAAAAAATCTTTATCAAAACGCTGAACCGGAAGTACGATCTTAATACCGGAAACATCAGGAATGTTCTTTTTTCCCCGGCAGGCGGCCACACCCATTATCAGTAAGCAAACGAGTAAATAATTTTTCATACGAGCGGAACGAAAACCATTGCTAAATGTTGCGATTGCGAAACTAAGGCATTAAAAAATTACTGTTAAATCGTTTTTCCCTGCCGTAAATTCGTACCATGAAGATCGCCCTGGCGCAGCAGAACTATCACATCGGCAATTTTGAAAAAAACAGGCATAAGATCATCGAAGGAATTCAATGGGCAAAAAGCCGCAACGCCGACCTGGTGGTATTTTCCGAACTCTGTGTTTGCGGTTATCCGCCCCGCGATTTTTTGGAGTTTAATGACTTTGTTTCTTCCTGTTATCATTCCATCGACCTCATCAAAGAGCATGCGGATACGATCGGGGTGCTCATCGGCTCGCCGGCTCATAATCATGAAAAAGAAGGAAAAGATTTATTCAATGCCGTTTTTCTGCTTTATGAAAAGCAAATCAGAGGAATCGTTCATAAAACGCTTCTTCCCAATTATGACGTATTTGATGAGTACCGTTATTTCGAACCGGCTTTTGATTGGCGATTGCTGGAGTTTAAAGGAAAAAAACTGGCTGTAACCATTTGCGAAGATATCTGGAACATGGGCGACAATCCGCTTTATCGGGTTACACCTATGGAAAAACTGATTCCGCTGCAGCCCGATGTAATGATTAATCTTTCCGCATCGCCTTACAATTATGCACAGGATATCGTACGCAACAGTATTGTAAAGGCCAACACATTAAAATACCGGTTGCCTCTTCTTTATTGCAATACTGTAGGGGCGCAAACCGAAATCGTTTTTGACGGGGGAAGTCTGGTATACGATATCAACGGCCGCAAGGCCGGCGAGATGAAATATTTTGAAGAAGATTATCAGGTTTTTGACCTGGAAAAACTTTCTGCAGTATCCGATTGGCAGCCGGAAAAGGGGGGGAAAGAGGCAGAAGCTTATTTCTATTCCGCTACCGATGTGGGTTTGGGAGAAGATACACTGACTTACCTTACCGGGGAAAAGAATATTGAAGAAATATATCATGCCCTGATTATGGGTATCCGGGATTATTTTCAGAAAATGGGATTCGGCAAAGCCATACTCGGCGCATCGGGGGGTATCGACAGCGCGGTTACGCAGGCGCTGGCAGCAGAGGCATTGGGTAAAAAAAATGTGCTTGCAGTACTGATGCCTTCGCCCTACTCCAGTTCGCATTCGGTAACAGATGCCAAAGAGCTTTGCCACAACCTTGGCAACCCATTACACATAATCGGAATCAGCGAAATATTTGATGCATTTCTAAAAACATTAAAACCCGTTTTCAACGATCTTCCTTTCAATGTTGCGGAAGAAAATTTGCAAAGCAGAACAAGAGGAAACCTGCTGATGGCCATTGCCAATAAATTCGGGTATATACTTTTAAATACATCCAACAAAAGCGAGCTGGCTACCGGCTATGGTACGCTGTATGGCGATATGGCCGGCGGCCTGAGTGTTTTGGGAGACGTATATAAAATGCAGGTATATGCATTGGCGCAATTCATCAACCGGAAAAAGAAAATAATTCCGGATTCTATTTTTACCAAGGCACCTTCCGCAGAATTACGACCGGATCAAAAAGACACCGACAGCCTGCCGGAATACGCCATTCTTGACCGGATACTGTATCAGTACATTGAACTGCGCAAAGGACCAAAAGAAATTATTGCCGGCGGGTATGATGCAGCCGTGGTGAAAAGGATTTTGAAAATGGTAAATGCCAATGAGTATAAAAGAAACCAGTTTTGCCCGATCATCCGGGTCAGTTGCAAGGCATTTGGAGTGGGCAGAAGAGTGCCGATTGTAGGCAGGTATCTTTCATAATCTTCAATGTACAAACGTAACAATTATGGTAACCGGCGCGGGAATTCCGGGCACGGTCAGCAATTTTGAAAGCACCAGCTGGGTATTCGTTAGTGTAATAATTTTAAAATCTCCGCCCACCCCGGCCAAAATGGGTGTATTGATATTTAAGATGGTTTCATTGGCGCTAAAGTTCCATGTAAAACTGATGGTTTGCGGATCAGCCGTATTGCACTTGCTGGCTCCTTCATCAAGGGTACCTGTACCATCGGTTTTAAAGGTGATGACATTATCTGTTTCGCAGTTTTGAAAGGTTCCGGGCGGTACTGCAAAATCGCCGGTTCCGTTGTTGTCCTGATCCACACTGGCGCTCTGGTATTTCCAGGAGGATTGAGAAATGGTTTGAGTTTTATTATCTCCCTTCGATTTTTCTTTGGCACATCCGTAAATAATAAGGGCGCTGAAGGCAAGCAGGGCAATAAAACGTTGTTTCATAGTATACCTTTGTTTTTGTAAAATAATTAAATAATTGCAAGAAACCTGCCGGATCGCCGTTATTTAAGGGTAGATTTGAGATAAAAGTGTTTTCCCGGCAGAATATTTGCTAATACCGGGTCGGCCTACTCAAAATCTGTTTATTTTATGTACAAAACCACCGATGAGATCCGCCAGCTAAACCAACGCATTGAACACAGCAGCCAGTTTGCCGACAAGTTGAGAGAAGAGGTAGCAGGAGTAATCATTGGCCAGCATTACATGCTTGATCGCCTGCTGATTGGCTTATTGAGTAATGGCCATGTGCTGCTGGAGGGGGTTCCCGGGCTGGCAAAAACGCTTACCATCAAGTCGCTGTCTCAGGCCATACACGCCAGGTTCAGTCGCATTCAGTTTACACCTGATCTGTTGCCGGCCGATGTAATCGGTACACTTATTTATAATCAGCAGAAAAATGAGTTTGTGGTTCGCAAAGGCCCCATATTTGCCAACTTCATTCTTGCCGATGAAATTAACAGGGCGCCGGCAAAAGTGCAAAGCGCTTTGCTCGAAGCGATGCAGGAAAGACAGGTAACCATTGGCGATACAACGTACAAGCTGGAAGAACCCTTCCTTGTACTGGCCACTCAGAATCCGCTGGAGCAGGAAGGCACCTACCCCCTTCCCGAAGCACAGGTCGACAGATTCATCATGAAGGTGATGGTAAGCTATCCCTCCATCAGCGAAGAACAGATGATCATTCGCCAGAACGTACAGGGGCTCACCGTTCCGTCGGTAAAGCAGGTAGTATCAATTCAGGAAATAATTAATGGAAGAGATCTGGTAAGGCAGGTTTACCTCGATGAAAAAATAGAACAATACATTCTGGATATTGTTTTTGCATCGCGTAATCCCGAACAATACGGCTTAAAAAGCCTGAAACCCCTCATCTCTTACGGAGCTTCGCCAAGAGGAAGCATTAATCTGGCACTGGCCGGTAAAGCCAGGGCTTTTCTGAACAAAAGGGGATATGTAGTGCCCGACGATATTATTAGCATATGCAAGGATGTGCTGCGCCATCGTATTGGCCTTACGTACGAAGCCGAAGCCGAAGGGATAAACGTGGAAAATATTATTGATGAAATTTTGAAAGAAGTGAAGGTGCCCTGATATGCTGACTACTGCCGAAATATTAAAAAAGGTAAAACAACTGGAAATCAAAAGTAAAAAACTGACCAGTGATCTCTTTACCGGTGAATACCACAGTGCTTTTAAAGGAAAGGGCATGTCGTTTAAAGAAGTGAGGGAATATGCGGCGGGAGATGATATACGCTTTATTGACTGGAACGTGTCGGCCCGGTTTGGCCACCCGTACAGCAAATTATTTGAAGAAGAGCGGGAACTGACGGTGATGCTGCTGGTAGATGTAAGCGCCAGTTCGCTGTTTGGAACCGTACATGCTACCAAAAAAGATATTATAACAGAACTGGGCGCCATCCTGAGTTTTTCTGCCGTGAATAATGGCGATAAAGTGGGAGTCATCTTTTACAGCGAAGAGGTGGAACTGACCATTCCTCCCAAAAAAGGAAAGCAGCACGCCTTATTTATTGTTCGCGAACTGCTCTCGGTTGTTTCGGAAGGCAAAGGCACCGGATTAAGCAAAGCGCTCCGGCGGTTCAATAATGCCACAAGGCAAAAAAGCATCGCATTTGTATTAAGTGATTTTATCGATGCCGGCTATCAGGACGCCTTACGGGTAGCAGCCAGCCGGCATGACGTTATTGGTATAAAAGTGTATGATCCCATGGATATGACGCTGCCCAACCTTGGGCTGTTGTATGCAAAGGATATGGAAACAGGAACAACCAGATGGATCGACAGCACCAGCCGGAAGGTAAGAGACAATCACCAGCAGCAATTTTTCAAAATTACTGAGTACAGCAGAGATGTTTTTTCAAAAGCGGGTTGCGACCTGCTGCATGTACGTACCGACCAGGATTATGTAAAAGTGCTGCAACGCTTTTTTTTCAGCAGGATCTGATGAAATGAAATTTACCGGCTTATATATTTTTTTTCTTTTCGCCTTTTTTTTATTTGCGGGTAAAGTTGCTTTTTCACAAAGCAGAACAAGGGTAGAGGCAAGGATCGACCGGGACTCCATCTTTATCGGCCAGCATATCACCTTATCGCTGACGGCCGAAATTCCTGAAACAGAGCCCATCCGTTTCTTTTCGCTGGACACCATTCCTCATTTTGAGTTTATCCGGCAAAGCAGCATTGATACCGTTAATACTTCTTACGGCACAAAACTATACCAGGAGGTGATCATTACCAGTTTTGATTCGGGGCAGTTTGTGATTCCTCCTTTCGTGCTGGACGAGTCGGCGGGGCTGAAAACAGATTCATTTCTTATCCATGTACGTTTTTCTCCTTTTAATCCTGAGCAGGATTATCACAAAGTGAAGGACATCATAGAAGTGATACCCTCCAAAAAACAGGATCGGACGTGGATTTTTTTTGTGTCGGGAGGTGTGCTTTTTCTTCTGGCGCTTTATTTCTTACTCAGAAAAAAGAAACCCAAACCCCGGGTTGTTGTAGCAATCAGCCCTTTTGAAAAAGCGATGAAAGCATTAAATGATCTGAACTCTGCCCCGGTGGAGCCAAAAGAATATTATTCCCGGCTGACGGATATTTTACGTGAATACTTATCCGGATCACTGCACGTTCAGTCAATGCAGAAAACAACCGATGATCTTGTGATGCAATTACAGTCGCTGGGAATGGAAAAGAACCTGTTTAATTCTCTGTCACAGTCACTCCGGCTTTGTGATTTTGTGAAATTCGCAAAATACATTCCGGCAAAGGAAGATGGTAAAAAAGTATTTGAAGTGATTAAAGAGACGATAAGCTTTTTTGAAAAGGGTAAAATGAAAAATTACTGATGCAGGATTTGTTCCCTCATATTCATTTTGTCAATTACTGGATATTGGCCCTGATTCCGGTGATTATACTTATGATGTGCTGGTGGTATTTTAAAAAGATACCACAACAAACCGCATCCTTTCACATCAGTACGGTTTATATATTTACCGGCTCCTCGCTGAAAACAAAACTTCGCCACCTGTTATTTATTTTTCGCCTGCTGTCTGTCGTTTTTCTTTTGATTGCAATGTCGAGACCGCAGAAAAGAAATGATGAACAGTTGAAGCAGGGCGAAGGAATAGACATTGTTTTGTGTATGGACGTCAGCGGCAGTATGTTGTCCGAAGATTTTGAACCCAACCGGCTGGAAGTAGCCAAAGAAGTAGGTGCCGAGTTTATTCGCAGCCGGCCCATCGACCCCATCGGGCTGGTCATTTTCTCCGGCGAAAGTTTTACCATGTCGCCGCTTACTACTGATAAAAACACCCTGCTCACTCAGGTCAGCTCTTTGCAAAGCGGTATGCTGCAGGACGGAACATTGATCGGCGAAGGACTGGCCACTTCCGTAGCCAGGCTGGAAAGCGGAAACAGCAGAAGCAAAATGATTATTCTGCTTACCGACGGCAAAGAACAGCCAACCGAAAACCGGGTAATCGATCCGCTGATGGCACTGGATATAGCAAAATCAAAAGGTATAAAAGTGTACACCATCGGTATGGCGCAGGAAGGCTTTACCGCTGTGGAAGAAAAAGGATTGGCGGGCACAATTTCACCATCGGCCACCCCTTTGCTTGACGAAGAACTGTTAAAACGGATTTCGGAAGAAACCGGGGGGCAATACTTCAGAGCCCGGGATAAAAACGGGCTGAAAGAAATATATACCCAGATCGACCAGATGGAGAAAACAAAAGTAGAGAACATATCTTTCAAACGAGTAGAGGAAAAATTTCCCGTATTTATTCTTGCTGCACTGATACTCCTTTTTGCGGAACTGGTACTGCGCTATACACTTTTTAGAAAATTTCCCTGAAGCAATTTGTTTCCCATTACTTTCGCATAGTTAATGGGCAATGAAAGCGGTTATTTATAAATCAACGGGAAGCTGGTATACTCTAAAAAGCGAGGACGGACGGTTTTTTAATGCCCGGATCAAAGGCGTTTTTAAGATCGATGACATAACTTCTACCAACCCTCTGGCCGTAGGCGATAGGGTAGAGGCGGAGCCGGAAGATACAGAAGAAAACACAGCATTAATTACTGCCATTTACCCCAGAAAAAATTACATAAACAGACAGTCGCCGCGGTCAAAACATCAGCAGCATATCATCGCAGCCAATATTGACCAGTCGGTTCTGATTGCCACCCTGCTGGAGCCGCGAACCTCCCAGGGGTTTATCGACCGCTTTCTGGTGACCGGCGAAATGTATCATGTACCTTCTGTAATTATTTTTAATAAAAGTGATCTGTACAGGAAAAAAGAAATGATTCATTATGATCAGTGGAGAGACATGTATGCTTCTGCCGGTTATCAAACCATGCTTGTAAGCGTGAAAGAGAAAAAAGGCATTGATGCGATCAGGGATTTATTAAAAAACAAGATTACGCTTTTAAGCGGCCACAGCGGAGTAGGTAAATCTTCGTTTATTAATGAACTGATGCCTGATCTTGGTTTGAGGGTGAAAGAAGTGAGCGGGTGGAGCGGGAAAGGGCTGCACACTACCACCTTCGCCGAAATGTTTGATCTTCCCTTTGGCGGACAAATAATAGATACCCCCGGTATGAGAGAGTTTGGACTGGTGGGAATAACAAGGCAGGAACTGTCGCATTATTTCCCGGAAATGAGGAAGGTGCTGAATGACTGCCGGTTTAATGACTGTTTGCATATAAATGAACCGGATTGTGCTGTTAGAAAGGCAGTTGAAGAATTAAAAGTTCATCCCGATCGTTACATCAGCTATTGCCATATTCTTGATTCTGTAGATGAGACATTGTATTGATCAGGCGGTATACCGGCGGGGATCGTTTTCAATGAGTTTATTTTCCAGCACACCGGCCAGTTCTATTACGGCCTTATTTTCTTCTTTGTCGGCTTCTTTGGTTTTTGACGGGAAAAGTGATATGCCTGTATAAATATTATAGTGAAGTGTAAGCGGGTGCCCGTGAAAACTAAACTCCCAGTCAATTGTGTCGAAATCATCTTCTTTACGGGTAAAGATAACTTTGAGTTCTTTGCTGAGAATGTCGGCGATCTGGTAAAACCTTTTTAATCCCCCGTCGTCATCCAGAATGGCTTCGGTACAGCCCAGAGCAATTCGCAGAGTAAGGCTCATAGTATACGGTTTTAGGGTTTAGAACAGGACAGTGGATATACGTTTAACTGCCCGGGGCAGTTTTATGACTTAAATTTTTTTGCTTTTCGGGCGGCTTTTTCCGCTTCGGCATCGCCTGAAACCAGTTTTTCAGCTCCTATATTTTTGCCATTTGATTTACAACCGTATTTTGGGCCAAACATACTGTTCCATACTTTGCAGGACGAAATCAGAATCATCAGCCCCATTAATATGGTAATAACACGTAAGGATTTCATGGATCAAAAAGGTTTACTTCTTAACGAATTTACAAATGATTTCTTGCCTTTGAAAGGTAGAAATACGAGTGCAGGTATAATATAAAATGGGAAATGTGGATTGGCGGGTATGAAACCTGATTATGAGCAATATGAATCCGATCTTTTACCGTAAACCCCGGCCTTATGCCTGCGGCTTTGCTTCCCTGAACCAGCCGGCATAGAGCGCATAATTATTGGCAATGCGGTCGATTTCGCCGCTTATTAATTCTTCAGAAATATCCTTGATTTTCTTTGCAGGTACTCCCGCATAAATGCTTCCGCCTTTGCACAATGTTCCCTCCAGAACTACAGCCCCGGCAGCAATAATTGTATTGCTTTCTACTATTGCGCCGTCCATTACGATGGCTCCCATGCCGATCAGAACATTATCATGCAGTGTACATCCGTGTACAATAGCATGATGACCAATGGAAACATTGTTTCCGATAACCGTTCCGTGTTTTTTGTAGGTGCCGTGAATACAGGCTCCGTCCTGAATATTTACTTTATTGCCCATTTTTATAAAATTAACATCACCCCTCACCACTGCATTAAACCACACACTGCAGTCGTCGCCCATCACAACATCGCCAACAAGCGTGGCATTGGGGGCAATAAAGCAATTGCTTCCCCACCGGGGATATATATCTTTCAGCGGAAGTATTACAGCCATGATAATGGTTCTTATTTTACGTAGTTCCCGGCAGATTCATACCGGGATACAAACATCCGGAGAAAATGGTGTCAACTATTTACAATTATCTTTTGCGTTTTCATTATTTCCGGAACAGTAATGCAAATTAAGCCAAAATGTCTTTGATTTATTTTTGCTGTTACCGACAGTTATCTTATTAATACGGTGGTGCCTTTTACTTTGTATGTTTTATTATCCAGCCCGATGCCTTCGGCCATCCAAACCACAGCCTGTGAGGATTGTGCTTTGCCTCCGATGGCCCCATCCCACCCGCGAGGATTCGACTTCAGATCAAAGAGCAATTGCCCCCATCGGTTATAAATTCTGAAATACCTGAGCTCTTTTATACCTACCGGTATGGGTTTTAAATAGTCGTTCAGCCCGTCATTATTGGGGGTAAAGGCGGTGGGAACATAAATTTTCACCTCTTTAAATGTTTTTACCAGTTGTGTATCCACTGTAAGGCATCCGGCTTCGGTTCTGATAGCAACCGTATATTGAATTTCAGAAGGGCCATTGTAGGTGGGAGTATAGCTTGTTGCATTGGTTAAATAAGTGACCGGGCTCCATTCGGCGCTGATGCCAAAATTTCTTGCCTGTAATTGTATGGGGTAATTGACTACTGCAAACTGCACAGGATAAGTGATACCCGGCCGGGGTTGTTCAATATTAATTATTCTGGCAGGTGTATTGGCCCTGCATCCTTTATCATCGGTAAGCAGGGCATGATACGAACCGGACTGGTTCACTTTATATCTGACCTGGCTGGCGCCGCTGATGAAATTGTTGTCGCGATACCACTGGATGCTGTGTGTGGGCTGAACAAATAAAACGGCGCTGTCATTGCTGGTAATGCAATATGCATCCTTGCCCAGCAGGCTGATGGAGGAATCAATGACCGAAGCAGTAACAACAACCGTATCGTTGGTAGCGCAGCCACCTCCCCGGCTTCTAGTGGTGAGTACATATGATGTAGTAGTATAAGGGCCGGCTCTGGGATTGGCAATATAGGGGTTGGAAAGACCAGTGGCCGGCACCCAGCTGTATACATAACCCGGAACCGGGTTGGCGCCGATCAGAACCGGATTTGCATTGCACGAAAGCGTGTCCCTTCCGGCGTTGGCTACCACAGTAAGTGTATCGATGAGCAAGGCGTATAAAGTATCAAGACAGCCATAACCGTTATAAGGAACCACTTCCACGGCAATTATATCGCCGGAGGCAGGCAGAGGGGATAAACTGATGGTTTGCTGGTTTCCGAGTATTTGACTGAAATTGCTGTTGTACCAGGTATAGCTCTGATATCCGTAGGGTGCGGTCACTATTGCAGCGGTATCATCAGGACAATAGGTGGCGCCTACAAATTCGCTGCTGCATTCGGTATTTACGTCGATATATGCATACCCGAAATGACGCACAAATGTGCAATCAGCCGTTTTAAAAAAAAGACGGATTGTTTTTCCGGCATTCCCGTTAAGGTTGATAGAAACGGCCGACCAGTCTTTGCACCATACGTTTACCGTGTCCTGCTGAACGGGTGAAATAAAAAATCCGGGCAGGATGGCTCCGGAAGAAGCGAAAAAAGTAAACGAAGAACAATGAATAATTTCATTATCGGTCAGATTGGTAATTTCAATTTCTAGTCTTGGCTGCTGGAAATCGAGATGGTTGGGATCCTGAAACACTACGGCATAATGATAAATGAGCGAATAAACATTTTGATTCGGCGGAATAGTGAACTCATAGGAAATGCCTTCGGCCTCTGCACCGCCTGAAGTGTTTCCCAGTTTGATTGAATTGCCGCTTCCGTTTGGACAATTGACCGGAAAACCGCCAAAAGGATCAAGTTCAGGAAGCTGGCCTGAGGTGTACATGGTGTGCTGACCGGCCACCGGTCCTCCGCTTGGGCTTAGGGAAATAATGTTTTGACCATTGACAGCCGCTACCGAACCGGTATAGCAGGTCCAGTTTTGAAAGGTTCCGGACTCAAAATCAATATTGGGCGGACAATGCTGGCTCTTTGCAAATACGCAAACAAGGCATAATAAGAAAAAAGAAATAAATTGTGCGGCGAAGCAGGATAGGGCACTCCGTTTCGTATCAGAGTTGCAGTCGTTTTGCACAATTAAAGGTTGAATACTAAAGTTAAGGTTTACCTGCGACAAATCGGGAGGCAGAAACCGGGGGTTGCCAGATGAACACCTGCAAACCGCCGCAGCAGAACCTGTACAAAAGACGATGTGCTTATATTACAATCTGTTGCAGCCAATACAAACAGCCGCCCTTTCTAAAAATGAATGACAATATAAATGGTAAAGGTGAATTAATATTAGCCCAGGTTGAACCTTTGCTCAGCTACTTTGAGAAATTAATATCTATGAACGCTCAGGAAAAACAACTTGTTACCGATTTATTTAAACCTCGGTTTTACAGAAAAAAACAATACGTCTTGCAAGAAGGGGATATTTGTAGTCATCTCAATTTTGTGGTGCGTGGCTGCCTTAGAATGTATAAAATTGATGAGGCTGGTAATGTTCACATCCTGCAGTTTGCCACTGAAAATTGGTGGATAATAGATATTGGTAGCTTTCACAACAGAAAACCGTCTGAATTAAACACAGATGCCCTGGAAGACACAATGGTTTTACAAATCAGTTATGAAAACTTACTTGCTTTATATACTTCAGCGCCTAAGTTTGACCGTATTTTCAGGGTACTGATTGAGAATAGTTTTGTTACCCTCCAAAATCGCCTGCTGCAATATATTAGCTCAACCGCTGAAGAAAGATATAATTCATTCTTACAAACCTATCCTCACCTGTTTAACAGAATACCTCAAACACAGATAGCCGCTTTTTTGGGTATAACCCCCGAATTTCTGAGCCGATTGCGCAGTGGCCGGAAGAAAAAGGCTTAATCTGCATCAATACCATTTCTTGATTTAGTTCATTGGTGTATGCCTTGCAATAAGAGCATCTTTGTGTAGCCCATGCAACAAAATAAAAAAGCTAACCCATTCGAACTGAAGTTTTCGGCGACTTACATGAATTTGGCGCTGCATACAAGTCGTACATTGACAAAAGCTAAAGGAAAATTATAATTATTTTTTATCTAATAAAATTATAGCTATGCGGATTTTAAAAATATTGTCAGTCATATTTTTTTTCGTTCACACCCTTATTGCTAAAAATTTTGCTCAAACGACTGTTGAAACCTCTCAGTATAAAAAAGTTAAATTAGGAAAGCAGACTTTTGAATTACACAACGTTAAAGGTGAGATTATTAAATTTCAGGGAAAAAAAGTTTTAAAAATAGAAAGAGACTTACAGGCTCTTCCGTTTGATGTTAATAACATAGAAAAAACGGTAGATAATCCGCACTATGCCCGGCTTGCCGGGTTAGAAGATTTTGAAAATGGTATAATTGAGGTAAAAATGTATAGTCAGATTCAGAATCCTCCTCCCTACCCGGGTGTTGCAGGGTTTATCGGTGTTTATTTTAGAATAAAAGAAGATGATTCGGCTTTTGAGGGTATTTATGTAAGACCGAAAGTAGGCAGGGTGAATAATCAGCTATACCGGAATCATGCTGTTCAATACATTTCTTACCCGGATTTTAAATTTGATACGTTGCGCAAAATAGCGCCATTCAGATATGAAACCTCAGCACCTGTTGCATTGGAAGAATGGATAACGATGCGTATTGAAGTAAATGGTGAAACTGCCGAGATGTTCATAAATAACTCCAGGCATTCTACCTTTATTGTAGATAAAATGCTCGGCAAAAATAAAATGGGCAGTATAGGACTATACGTTGATATCGGAACAATTGGCTATTTCAGAGATTTAAAAATTATCAAAAAACCATTTAATAATAAAGAGAAAACAGATGATAAGATAGATGATATTTAAATGGCAAAATGCACATGCTCATGATATAGTATCAAGGTAATGGCAATCTTTTTTTTTGAAATCATCGTGTTATAGAACCGGTAAAGGCAAGAGAGAAAGTTTTTTATAAAATTGATGAATCAGTAAAAGCGTTAATTATTGTTTTTTATACCATTTGTCGAAATGTTTTCTCTTCTCAGTGTTTTTCTTTTTATTTTTATTCTGCTCAAGGTTTACGGCCAGTTTTACCCCGCTGAAAAAATAACTGTCTCTTACACTGGAATTACCCCTTGGTTCTCCGGTTTCGCTGAAAGGGACACCTTCCTTTCTGTAAGCCAGCTCCACTGCTTTATTTCCTTTGCGGGCGGCCAGTACTTCCATGTCAATATAAGTTTTGCTGACATCATCGAGATAATCAGTAAATATAACCCGGTAGCCGAATTCGTAACCCAGCTCCCATTTGTCTTTAAAGTTTAATTTACCGCCAAACCCTAAGGGAATACAAAACTGAACAAGTGAATATTTTTTGCGGTCGGGATATTCAGCCAAACCCTGCCCTTCTGTACTGAGAGGGGGTAAAAAGATTTTTTTATTATCCTTATCATATGTATATGGATTGAAATAAAATAAACCTGCCCCGGCAAAAAAATAAGGATAGGCATAATATACGGCAGGATCGAGGATGTTCATTTCGCCGCATACGTTAAATTCAAACACATTGCTTTGAAAACTAAGGTTGCGATTTTTCAATGCCGGTTTACTATTGTATTTGTCGTGCCCGGCAAGCCGAAACCAGCCAAAACCGGCACGAACATTAATGAAATCGCCGGAGAAATACCGAAGATTGAACATGGCTCCGGGTCTCAACCGTTTAATGGAAAACTGATTTTCAGCAAGATCTCCGCTGTAGTGTGCAGCCCCGGTCATTAGCTCGGCCTGCCACACCTGGCCGATAGCGGTGCTGGTTATAAAAAAGAAAATGAGCAACTGAAACCTCATCATAGACACGGCGGCTCTCCATTTTTAAGATATGGCTTTGGTAAGGGGATAAAAATAATATTTTTTTTCAGAAAGTAAAAGCCATACGCCCTGTTGATCAGGATAACTGAAATGACTGGTATTCAGCACTTAATTCTTCACAATTTTAAATTCTACCCTTCGGTTCAGCTGCCTTCCTTCATCGGTTTCATTGGTGGCTACCGGTACGGTTTCGCCATAGCCGCGGGAAGTAATTTGGGCTGCTGTAATTCCCTTGGAAAGAATATAATCCATTACCGATTTGGCCCTGTTATCACTTAGTTTGAAATTATATTCATCCGAACCTTTGCTGTCGGTATGGGCACTCAGTTCTATTTCAATGGCAGGGTTTTCTTTCAGCAGTTTAACCACACGGTCCAGTTCAACAAAAGATTCGGGCCGAAGATCCCATTTGTCAAAATCAAAAAATACATTATTGAGCCTGACCACGGTACCTATTTCAATTGGAGCCAGATAGAGATCTTTGTGAATTTCTTTATAACCGGCTTTTACCAGCGAATCAAGATTCAGATTTTCAGACACAGCAAAAAATTTGTCGGCAGTAGCCCGGATGCTGTAATTTTTATTATATGGTAAAACAATCTTAAACGATCCGTCTACCGGACTCGACAGGCCATTTCCGGCTTCGGTACCATCGGGTAATGTTTCGTATACCAGTGAAGCGCTGAGAGGCTCTTTTGTTTTCAGGTTGTATACATTGCCGCTGACCAGCACCACGGGCTCGGGTCTTTCTTTTTCCAGAAGTTTTACACGTACTATATCGCTTTCTCCATAAGCATTCTGGCTGGTTGTAAGGTAGGCATATTCGCCGCCGGCATCCATTGTAAAGAAGGCATCCCAGTCAGGCGTATTGATAGGGCTGCCCAGATTTACAGGATCGCTCCATTTTTGCCAGGTATTATCAAGTCGCTTCGTCATCCAAATATCGTTATCTCCCAGTCCGCCCGGCCGGTCGCTGCTGAAATATAGCGTAACCCCGTCCGGAGCCATGTAGGGAGTAAGTTCATTATTTTTCGGCAGGTTTATTTTTTTACCCAGGCTTTTAGGTTCGGTCCAGCTGCCATCGGGCTCAAGAAATGAAACAAACAGATCGTTCAGATAACTGCCTTTATCCGGACACATGTATAATAAGAGCGTTTTACCGTCGTGGCACATAGTGGCTCCGGATTGAGCGCCCCGGTCATATTTGTCGTAATTTTTTATATAAAGCATTTGTGGCTTGCTCCATCGCCCGTCTTTTTGTTTATAGGTCAGGCTTACCCCATTACCGGCGTAATCGCCATCAATAAAAGCGCCGCGCAAAAGAATTCTGTTATTATCCGGCGAAATCCAGTAAACTGCATTGTAATGTGTGGTATTGAACGGCCGCCCCAGATGAATGGCCCGGCTCCAGTTGCCAAAACTGTCTCTCTCGCTGTACCAAATATCCTGCGAATTATTGACAGCGTGGTACATGGTGTTTCCGGGATGATTCTGGCAGATAAAAAATAAATGATTACCATCGGCGGAAATGGTGGGTCTTAATTCGGGCAGCACTGAGTTGATATGCGTACCCATGTTTTCAATCTTAATTATTGTAGTAGCCTTAATGACATTTTCCTGCTGGGGTTTTAACATACCTGCGGTGTCGTTCGAAGGCTGGGCCGATGCAAGAAGAAAGCAAGCGGCCATAAAAAGGGTGGCGGTTGCGGTTTTCACAACATTGGATTTTTTACAAAATACAGCGAAAATTTTATTCCTAATAGCCTCTGCTCATCCGGCAATTATTACCGGGAAAAACTCCTTAGTAAAAACACAATGAAAAACGATAGATTCGTTCAAAAATAATTTTCATCGATTTTTAAAAGCAACCAGAAAGAAGAGAGAAAATGCAGCAAGCGGGCTTTAGAATTTTTCCGGAATTAGGAACAGAACGGATCCGGTTATGCCGGCTGAATATTAACCATACAAAAGAACATTTCTTTCTCCGGTCGTACGGTGGCCTTTAAAGATCACCCGGAGAAAAGGAATTATGCAGTCGCATTCATAAAGTAATTCATTATGGCCTTGCACTTTGAAACTGTACAGCATCAATGTACACACAGACCCCTGAAAAAGGCAGCATCAATCGCTGTATCGGAACCGGCGGGCTTTGTTTTATTCGCTGCTCAATAAGGATGAGGAAAGATAAAGTCAACTCATAATAACTACATTTGTTTATCCTTTCGAAAATGATCAGATCCATCCACGATTTTGAAAACGTTTTTTTTATTGGCGTTGCCGGTACGGGCATGAGTGCACTGGCGCAATACCTGCAGGGTATCGGTAAAAAGGTCAGTGGTTCCGACCGATATTTTGCCCCGGGTATATTTAACGAAACAAAGGAAAAGCTGGAGGCGGAAGGAATTCGCTGTTTTTTACAGGATGGTTCCGGAATCGACAGCCAGGTTCAGCTGGTGGTAGTATCGACAGCAATAGAAGATACGGTAGCTGAAGTACAGAAGTCGAAGCAGTTGAAGATTCCAATTATAAAACGCAGCGATCTTCTGGCATTGATTGCTGAAAGCAAAAAAACAATTGCGGTTGGCGGCACTTCGGGCAAAAGCACCACAACGGCAATGATTTTTGATATACTCGAAGAAGCAGGATTTCATCCGGGCGTTATCAGCGGGGCGGGGTTAATGAGCATAATTAAAGAAGGAAAGATCGGAAACGCAAAAGTGGGAAAAGGAGAGTGGCTGGTGATTGAAGCCGACGAAAGCGATGGCTCCATTGTACAATACCGGCCGGAAATCGGCCTGCTGTTAAATGTGGACAAAGATCATAAAGATATTGATGTGCTCATGGAAATATTTACGGTATTCAGAAATAACAGCCGGCATTTTATTGTAAACAGATCTCATCCGCTGGCCGGTCAATTATCTTCCGATCGTAGTCATGATTTTTCAATAAAGGGCGAGGAAGCAGGAACGATGGCCGTCAATTACTCACAACACGGACTGGAGATCAGGTTTGTAATTGATGGTACGGAGTTCAGACTACATACGGTTGGGGTACATAATATGGAAAATGCGGCAGCGGCTGTTGCCGTTTGCCGAAAACTGGGGGCAGGTCTTGATGTCTGCCGCAAAGCCCTGGAGAACTATAAGGGTATCTATCGCCGACATCAGGTGCTGGGAAGAAAGAACGGAGTGTGGCTGATTGATGATTATGCGCATAACCCGGTAAAATGTGCAATGTCGATACGGGCCTGCCAGCCTATAGCACCCAAACTGATTGCCTGGTTTCAGCCACACGGGTATGGTCCCACCCGGTTTCTGAAAGAAGATTTTGAAAAAGAAATAGCCGGAGCATTACGCGAAGAAGATGAAATCTGGATGAGTGAAATTTTTTATGCCGGCGGCACAGCCGAAAAAAATATTTCGGCTGCCGATCTCATCAGCGGGATTAAGGAATACGGGAAAAATGCTTTTTTTATATCCGACAGAAATGATTTTCCACATAAAGTAAAGGAGCATCTGACCAGCGATTGTGTCATTCTGCTGATGGGGGCCCGGGATCCTTCGCTGGAAACTTTTGCAAAACGCGTTTGGGAAAAATTGTAACGGGTGACAACACTTATTACAAACATAAAACAACTGGTAAATGTGCGGGAGGAGGCCTGCCTGCTACGCGGAAAAGAACTGGCCAACCTTCCCTGCATTGATAATGCCTATCTGCTTATCGAAGACGGAGTAATTGCGGAGTATGGCAGAATGGAAAACAGGAGGCCAGGCGCCTCCAAACCGAAATCAGAAATTGATGCTGCCGGTCAGCTGCTGCTGCCCTGCTGGTGCGACAGCCACACCCACCTGGTATTTGCCGCCAGCCGTGAAGATGAGTTTGTCGACAAAATAAAAGGAATGACTTATGCAGAAATTGCTGCACGAGGCGGAGGCATTCTTAACTCTGCAAAAAAACTGGAGGAGTCATCCGAAGAAGAACTTTTTCTTTCCGCATGGAAACGGCTGGAAGAGATAAGCCGGCTGGGCACCGGCGCCGTGGAAATAAAAAGCGGTTATGGGCTTACACCGCAAGGCGAATTGAAAATGCTTCGGGTGATAAAGAAGCTAAAAGAAAAATCATCTGTTTCCATCAGGGCCACATTTCTTGGAGCACATACATACCCTTCCCGGTTTACAGCAAATCATCAGGGTTATATTGATCTTATCATCAATGAAATGCTTCCTGTAATTGCGAAAGAAAAACTCGCCGATTACATTGATGTATTTTGTGAAACGGGTTTTTTTTCACCCGAAGAGACCGAAACCATCTGCCGGGCCGGAATGCGATATGGATTGAAACCAAAAATTCATGCCAATCAGTTAAGCTTGTCGGGCGGTGTGGAAACGGGCATAAAACTCGGCGCCCTTTCTGTCGATCATCTTGAAACTATGGATGAAAAAGCAATATCCCGACTGGCAAGCTCAAATACGATTGGTACATTGCTTCCTACAGCCGCTTTCTTTTTGCGAATGCCTTTTCAGCCGGCCCGTCAGTTGATTGATGCCGGCTGTGCTATAGCGCTGGCTTCCGATTATAATCCCGGATCTTCCCCTTCGGGCAATATGAATCTGGTAGTATCAGTAAGCTGTATCGGAATGAGGATGCTTCCCGAAGAAGCCATCAATGCAGCTACCCTGAATGGTGCTTTTGCTATGGAGGTTGCCGGTGAACTGGGTAGTATTACTGTGGGTAAACAGGCAAATCTTATATTTACCCGGGCCATTCCTTCTCTTGCTTATCTGCCGTATGCATTCGGCAGCAATCTTATAGACAGAGTAATGATCCGCGGAGAATTTCTCTGATTTTTTCGTTGCCGATGTATTGTTTTGAGGTTATCGGTTTATGATATTTTAATTTCCAAAGCGGGCAGGTGTTGTTAAATTTGTTATCCCGGAAAGGGTATTACAAATCCTTTTTCCGGAATGCATAAAAACCGAAAAAATGATTCTATTAAAAACCTTTACTTTTCCGCTTACTGATCCGGTTCCAATTCTCACCCTTGTTTTGTTTATCATTTTGCTTGCTCCCATCGTACTGCGTAAACTGCGTATTCCAAGTATTGTAGGCCTTATTATTGCCGGTATGGCGGTTGGTGATCATGGCTTTAATATTATTGCCAAAGGAAGCATTGATCTTTTTGGAAAAGCAGGTTTGCTGTATATCATGTTCCTTGCCGGTCTTGAACTGGATATGGCTGAGTTTAAAAAAAACAAGTATAAAAGCATCGTATTTGGATTTTTCACTTTTGCCATTCCGCTGGGGCTGGGTTTTTTATTGTGTTATCAGTGGCTTCAATTCAGTTTTCTTGCATCCCTGCTTGTTTCCAGTATGTTTGCCACGCATACGCTGGTGGCTTACCCGTTAGCAAGCCGCATGGGCCTTACAAAAAATGAAGCAGTAACCATTACAGTTGGCGGAACCATCATTACAGATACCGCCGTGCTGCTGATTCTGGCGGCTATTACCGGTTCATCCAGCGGGTCGCTCGACGAAATGTTCTGGTACAAACTGGGAGGATCATTTCTTTTATTTGCTGTGGGGGTGTTATTCGGATTTCCTTTTATCGGTCGGTGGTTTTTTAAAAAAATTAAAGATGATCAGACCACGCATTTCATTTTTGTACTGGCCATGGTTTTTTTGGCAGCTTACCTGGCCGAGCTGGCCGGGGTAGAAGCAATTATCGGTGCCTTTCTCTCGGGGCTGGCGCTTAATCAGCTTATTCCTCATACCTCACCGCTCATGAACCGTATTGAGTTTGCGGGAAATGCCATTTTCATTCCTTTTTTTCTTATTACGGTTGGTATGCTGGTCGACCTCCGGGTTTTATTAAAGGGAACTGAAGCATTGATGATAGCCGGGCTGCTTACCGCCATGGCGATCCTCAGCAAGTGGCTGGCTGCTTTTTTTACACAAAAAATATTTGGATACTCTGCCACGCAGCGAAATATCATATTCGGATTAAGCACATCTCATGCGGCTGCCACTATTGCCGTTATCCTGATCGGTTTTAATATCGGGCTGGTAGATGAAAATGTACTGAACGGCACAATTATTCTGATTCTGGTAACCTGTATGGTGGGATCATTTGTAACAGCTAATGCAGGCAAACGCCTTGCCATATCAGAAGCCAATAAACTACCGGAGATTACAGATGACCAGGAGCGGATGCTGATACCGGTGGCCGATACAGACAATGCGGAAGATCTTCTTGACTTCGCGGTAATGATCAGGGAAAGCGGCAACCGTTATCCGGTAGAGCTTTTGACCGTAGTGCAGGATGATGATGGAGTAAAAGAAAATGTACTGCTCAATCAGAAGAAACTGGAGAAAGCAATCCGGCGCGGAGCAGAAACAGAGACGGCGGTGGAACTGATAACAAGAGTTGACCTCAACTTCAGCAACGGGGTGGCCCGGGCGGTAAAAGAGCGTCTGATTTCTGATCTTTTGTTACACTGGGACGAAAAGAATACGGGATTTCTTGTAAATACCCTTTTTGGAACCACCACTCAGAATATACTGGATGCGGTATGGGAAACGGTTTATATCTGCCGGTTCAAACACCCTGTAAACACTACCCGTAAAATTGTACTGGTACTTACAAAAAATGCAGAATACGAAATAGGATTCAGGCACTGGGTCAAAAAAATCGTTCTTCTTTCAAAACAGGCCGGGGCAAGATTGCAGGTTTGCGGTACACCCGAAACACAAAAAGCCATGCAGGCAGAATTAAAAAAGGTACGCGGAAGTGTGGACGCATCCTACAAACAGTTTGAAGATGTAGAAGATTTTCTGGTGCTTTCAAGAGATATTACGCAAGACGATCTGATTGTTGTAGTGAGCGCCAGAAAGGGTACCCTTTCTTACCATTCCTATATGGACTCTATTCCCGGTAAGTTAATGAAGCACTTCAGCAACAATAACTTTATTTTGTTATACCCGGCACAAACGCAGGTTGAATTTCTCGAAAGCGGAGTCAAATCCGGAGATCTTACTTTATCGCCTATTCAGGAACAATTGGATAACCTCAATAAACTGGGTAAGGCTGTTAAGAAGATATTCAATCCTTCCGTACCCAAACTGCCAGAATTCGGAACTGGAGAAAAAGAAGCGGCAGAATAATTTTAGCAGGGCCCGAAAAAAAGGTTGTTACAACCATGCGGTATTTCTGAACAAATCTGGTGACCCTGCAGGGACTCGAACCCTGGACCCGCTGATTAAGAGTCAGCTGCTCTACCAACTGAGCTACAGAGTCGGAATAAGATCTGCGAATTTATTTTATTTCCTGAGAAAAAAGGGTGCTGTTTTTTTGAAAAAGCGATATGCTTACGGGTACAGCCGGCTCTGGTTTTGCTGCAACAGATGCTGGCCGAAAGGGCTTTTTTGTTATTGAGTTATGCAGGAATGATAATGTGCCTTACAAATAAACGGGCATAAAAATTATTGCTGAACAAAATGCCAGCAAACACCGGCAATATCAATAATAGTAACCTCTTTGCCGTAAGGCTGCACAGTTACATCTCCAATGCGGATACCGAAGGCCCGGGGCAACTGCTTATCAAGCACCTCCTGACGAAATGCCTCCACATCCGATACAGCCACACGGAGCATAAAATTTTCTGCAAAGGCTTTACTGCTGAAGTTCTGCAGTATAAACCGGCAGCCATCTTTTTCAAAACCTGCATAATTGCCAGCTTCCCATGTAATAGTAAAACCCAATTGCTGAAAAAATTGCCTGGACTTTTCAAAATTGCTGCCGGAAGGAACGAATGGTTCGAGGGAAAGAAATTGCATGAGTGAAGTTTGGGTAAAAATAAGGATTGCAGCAAAGAATTCCCGGAGCTGAAGTGAGTGACACAAGGGACGATGATAGCAGTACCGCAGCCGGTTACCTGATAATATTCCTAAGTAATATCTTCGCAATATGCAGCCATTAATAGAATGTGTTCCCAATTTCAGCGAAGGGAATGACATGGATATTATTAAGCAGATTGCCGGCGAAATTGAATCAGTGGAAGGGGTGAGATTGCTGAATGTGGACCCGGGCAAGACAACGAACCGTACGGTAATCACTTTTGTGGGTGAGCCGCAGGCCGTGACGGAAGCAGCTTTCCGGGCTATTAAAAAGGCCGGCGAACTGATTGACATGAGTAAACATAAAGGAGAGCATCCCCGCATGGGTGCCACCGATGTGTGTCCTTTGATTCCGGTGAGCGGCATTACTATGGAGGAAACAGCAAAATATGCACAGCAATTGGCAAAAAGGGTAGGAGAGGAACTGAATCTTCCTGTTTACTTATACGAGGCGGCACAGCCGGATAAAAGCCGCAGCAATTTATCGGTAATCCGTGCCGGTGAATACGAAGGATTTTTTAAAAAAATTAAAGAGCCGCAATGGAAGCCTGATTATGGTCCGTCGGAATTTGATGCTAAACGCGGTGCAACCGTTATTGGCGCCAGGGATTTTCTGGTGGCGTACAATGTTAATCTGAATACCACCTCTGTGCGTCGTGCCAACGCCATCGCATTTGATGTAAGAGAAGCTGGACGAAATATAGAAGAAAACGGAGTCAAAGTAAATAAGCCCGGCAGCCTGAAATATGTAAAAGCCATCGGCTGGTTTATCGAGGAATATGGCATTGCGCAAATCAGCATTAACCTCACCAACATCAACGTTACGCCGGTACATATAGCTTTTGATGAAGTGTGCCGGAAAGCAGATGCCCGCGGCATCCGGGTTACCGGCAGCGAACTGGTGGGATTAATACCGCTGAAAGCGATGCTGGATGCGGGAAAATATTTTTTAAGAAAGCAGAAACGTTCAACAGGTGTTTCGGAAAAAGAATTGATTCGCATTGCGGTAAAATCCCTGGGCCTTGACGAATTGTATCCTTTTAAACCAGAAGAAAAAATTATTGAGTATATGCTAAAAGATAAATCGGATAGCCGGCTGGTGAGCATGCCGCTGAATGATTTTGCAGATGAAACGGCCAGCGAAAGCCCGGCTCCGGGCGGCGGTTCCATTGCTGCTTACGTAGGCTCGCTGGGTATTTCACTGGGCACTATGGTGGCCAACCTTTCATCGCATAAGAAAGGCTGGGATGACCGCTGGGAAGAATTCAGTAACTGGGCGGAGAAAGGGCAGGCGTACAAAGATGAACTGCTTCGGTTGGTGGATGCGGATACAAAGGCATTTAACGGTATTATGCAGGCAATGAGCCTGCCCAAAGGAACAGATGAGGAAAAAGCAGCCCGGAACAAAGCCATCAGTGACGCCACCAGGACGGCTATTGAAATTCCTTTTAAGGTGATGCAAATCTCATACAATAGTATGGAGGTGATTAAGGCAATGGCGGAAACAGGTAATCCCAACAGCGTGTCGGATGCAGGAGTGGGCGCCTTGTGTGCCCGCACTGCCGTATCAGCAGCTTTTATGAATGTACGTATTAATGCGTCGGGATTTGACGACAAAACCTTTGTTGATGAAATACTGACAAAAGCAAGAGAGATCGAGGAAAAGGCAAAGCAGATAGAAGCTGAAATAGTGGAAGTAGTAAACAGTAAGATCGGAGTATAAATAACAGCGGAAACGAAATAAAATAAAACAAGTTGCCCCGAAAACTTCTGACGTAAAAACGATAGCTTTAGAGGTTACCGATTATCATCACAATACAAATGGAAAACAAAGCAACAAAACAAGCCAGCCGGCAAGGCATTATGCATCATTTGAAAGTATACAGCAAGCAGGATATTTTATCACTTACTAAAGTGCGAAGGTTTGAGACCAAACTGGGCGAAAGGCTGCAGGTGCTGCGCGGTGCTGATACCATTGCAGAATCGCTGGCTGTTTCGGATGCAAAATATGTTTTGTTTGGCATACCCGAAGACTTAGGAGCCAAAGGAAACTATGGCATTGGCGGCACCGATACGTTATGGATCCCCTTCCTGCAATCGTTTTTGAATATTCAAAGCAATGATTTCTTTGACGGAGGCGAAGTATTGCTGCTGGGGCATTTTGATTTTGGCGATATTCAATACCTGATTGATACAACTGCAAGAGGTGCCGATGAAAAAATAGAAGCGTATCGTCATGCGGTGAATGCCGTGGATGCAGAGGTGGAGCAACTGGTAAAAATGATTACGGAAAATAAGAAGATACCGCTGGTTGTTGGCGGCGGGCATAACAATTCTTATCCCTTAATAAAAGGTGCAGCCAAAGGCTGGCATAAAGCCGGTGTGATACCGATGGCGCAGATTAACTGCATCAACCTTGATGCCCATGCCGATTACCGCCCGATGGAGGGAAGACACAGTGGCAATGCTTTTCGTTATGCAGAAGAAGATGGTTATTTGCAGAAGTACTGCATTGTTGGCCTGCACGAGAATTATTTACCTCAGAATGTATGGATTGACATAGTGAATAATCCATTTATTGACTGCATCACTTTCGAAGACATCTTTGTTCACGAGAAAAAAACATTTATGCAGGCCGTGGCGCATGCTACCGGCTTTACGGAAGATTCATTAACCGGAATTGATCTCGATATTGACTGCATCGAGCATACGCTCAGCAGCGCTATGACACCGGTAGGCATTCTCCCCAATCATGCCCGGAAATATATTTCATTTGTTGCGGCTGACAGCAAACCTGCCTATTTGCACATTTGCGAAGGCGCCACAAGATTAAGTGATGGAAGAACCGACGCTACCAGCGGCAAGCTGGTTGCCTACCTTGTGAGTGATTTTGTAAAGGGAATGCTCACTTCCGGTTTTTAATGCACTGCGAATGCATTTTTATACCGGCGTTTATTGTTTCTTGAATCCTGCTATTACCCTCGCTTCGTTGGCGTTTTTCATTTGTAACCGGAAAAATTTTCTGCAAATGCTGTAAAGCAATAAAAACAAATGCGGGTAAAACGGCCATAAAAAAACCGACAGGCTAAGAGCCATTCAGCCTTGCTGCTACTCCAGTTCCATTATTTTGTTGAAGACTGTTTCATATTGAGTATTCAGCAGTTCCAGTTGAACAGAGGTTTCTTTATAGAGTGATTCAATTTCAAGAAATTTTTGTTTGTCAGAATAAGTGGCAGGATCGGCCAGTGCGGCTTCCAGTTCTGTTTTCTTTTTATTTAATACGGCAATTTTTTCTTCCAGTTGCTGAAATAGTTTCTGTTGTTTCTGAAGTTCTTTGTTGGCTCCGCGTGCTGCCGAAGGAGGAGGTGGCGGGTTGCCCTCTTTTGCAGCTGCAGGTTTGCTGATGGTTTCATTTTTATCCGGCTTTTTCGACCTCTGACTAATAGCTTCGGCTGCTGAACTTTTAGTCATTCTCTCTTTCCACTGTACATACTCTTCATAACCACCCTTGAATTCTTTTATTTCATGATCAACAATTTCCCAGATTTTATTGGCCGTTTTGGAAATGAAGTGCCGGTCGTGACTCACCAGTATGTATGTACCCTGATATTTATTCAGCGATTCGATGAGCAGATCGCAACTGTGCATATCAAGATGGTTAGTGGGCTCATCCAGTAATAAAAAATTGGCTTTGCTGATGATGGTTTTGGCAAGGGCCACTCTTGCTTTTTCGCCACCGCTCAGAATGCGTATTTTTTTATCAATATCATCGCCGCCAAAAAGGAAACATCCCAGCAGGTTACGCAGTTCCTGTTCCGTCATCTGGCTGCCGCAGGTTTTCATTTCATCAAGAATCGTATTATCCAGATGCAACGCCTCAAGCTGGTGCTGCGCATAAAAACTTTCTACTACATTATGCCCCCATTTTCTCTCGCCGGTGCATTTTTCGGTGCCTGCAATGATCCGCAGCAATGTTGATTTTCCTTTACCGTTGGCGCCGATCAGTGCTATTTTATCTCCCCGGTTTATTTCGGCAGATGTATTTTTCAGTATTGTATTTTCGCCAAACGCTTTGGAAATATTTTTCAACTCCACCAGTACCTTTCCCGGCATCTTATCCAGCCTGAAATTGATTTTGATATTGGGCCGTTCCAGGCCCGGTTCTTCAATGCGCTCAAGTTTCTCCAGTTTTTTTATAAGGCTTTGCGCCATGGAAGCTTTACTGGCTTTGGCACGGAAACGTTCCACCAGTCTTTCATTTTGCCGGATATAGTCCTGCTGGTTATCGTAGGCTTTTTGCTGCAGTTCCATGCGCAGCGTTTTTTCGGATTCGTAAAAATCATAATTGCCGCTGTAGAAATGCAACTCCTGCTGATACAGTTCCACAATCCGGGTTACCATCCGGTTCAGAAAATATTTATCATGGCTCACGATCACCACGGCGCCGGGATAGTTCTGAAGGTATCTTTCCAGCCATTCAATGGAGGGAAGGTCGAGGTGATTGGTAGGTTCATCGAGCAATAAAAGATCAGGTTGTTGCAGAATCATTTTGGCCAGCAGTACCCGCATGCGCCAGCCTCCGCTGAATTCCTTATAGGGCCGTTTTAAATCAGTATAGGAAAAACCAAGTCCTTGTAAAATTTCTTCTGTTTTATGATGAATCGAATAGCCGCCCAGTGTTTCCAGTTCATGAAGTTTTTCAGTATAAACGTAAAGCAGCCGCTCCGCTTCTGCCGGAGGCGGCTGAGGCGAAGCTTCGAGCCGCCTTCCCAGTTCTTCAATCTCTTTTTCTAATTGTTTTATTTTTTCAAAAGCACCCAGCGCCACATCTAATATGGAATCGGTAGTATCAAAACTTAAAAGATCCTGGTGCAGGTAACCGATGGAGGTAGTTCGGCTTTTTTCCACCAATCCTGAAGAGGGAGAATATTCTCCTGTCAGCAATTTTAATAAAGTGGATTTGCCGGTTCCGTTATACCCGATCAGGCCAATGCGCTCCCCGGGCTGTATATGCCAGGTAGCATCCCGTACCAGAACACGGGCGCCGAATTCGAAAGTTACATTGGTAAGGCCGGCGAGCATACTAAGCAGAATGAATCATACCAATCAGACAGGCCGGATAAGCCGGGTTAATCTTGTCGTTTTTACTGAAAGAATTATTGAGTTACCGTATTTTTCAATTCAGCTACTATGACGAATACAACTTTTCTGGCCATCTGATGGCTGAGCCTGTAAAAATAATTCATTCACCCGAGCTGCCGATATGATTTATATTTGCTGACCCAAATTTTCCGGAATGAAAAATTTGCTGATTACATTATTGGTTGTAGCTATTGCCGCCTTTGGCGTATGGTATTTTCTTTTTAAGGGGAAAAAAAGCGAATCGGTTTCGGGCACCAGGCAGGAAGCCATGACAGTGAGCCAGCACAGCGCCGGGTTCAATGCGGCTATGCAGAAAATGATGGATGCATACTACCGCATGACAGAAGCTTTTGTACAGTGGGACATTGATGCGGTAAATAAAACAGCAAATGAACTGAAGCTGGCGATGGATAGCCTGAAGATAGAGGAAATGAAAAAAGATACACTGATATACCCCACAGTTGTCAACCAGTGGGAGCAGGTCCGGTCGGAGATTGCGGGTCTGCTGCTGGATGCAGATCTGACCGAAAAAAGAGCTTCGCTTAACATGCTCTCCAATCAGATGTACGACCTGCTGAGGGTGGTTAAGTATGATGTAGCCAAAGTATACCTGCAGGAATGCCCCATGGCGTTAAATAATTATGAAATGGCTGCCAACTGGCTCAGTCCTTCTGATTCAATACGAAATCCTTATCTGGGGTTGAAAGATCCGAAATACGGCAGAGGTATGCTGGTTTGCGGCATCACAAAAGATACACTTAATTTTATTCGCCCGGCGAAAACTAATTAAAGAATGGATTGTTAGACTGATATGCACCGCTTTACCCTTACTGTACTTATACACCTTATCACGCTGTTTTGTTGTGCACAAAATAAGTTTACGCTGAATGGATATATAAAAGACAGTCTTTCGGGCGAATCCGTCATCGGGGCTACCATCACGATAAACGGACAAGGCCGCGGGGTGGCCAGTAACCAATACGGATTTTATTCCATAACGCTCGAAGAAGGGAGTTACCTGCTTACCATTACGCATATTTCGTATCATACAAAAGTGATCGATATCGTTTTTGAAAGCGACAATCAGCTTAATATAAATCTTTTGCCCAAAACCACTCAGGCCGAAGAACTGATTGTATACAGCCGCCGGAGGGATGCCAATGTGAAGAATGCGCAGATGGGTAAAATCGATCTTTCTGTTGAGCGAATAAAAAATATTCCTTCCTTTCTTGGCGAAGTGGATATCCTCAAGGCTATACAGCTTTTACCCGGAGTACGCAATGCGGGTGAAGGCAACGCTGGGTTTTACGTTCGCGGCGGCGGCCCCGATCAGAATCTCATTATGCTCGATGATGCCGTTGTTTACAATACAGGCCATCTTTTTGGTTTCTTTTCTATTTTTAATTCAGATGCCATTAAAAATACTTCACTGATCAAAGGCGGAATGCCTGCCCAGTACGGCGGGCGTCTTTCTTCCGTACTGGATGTAACCATGAAAGACGGCAACATGAATAAACTGCAGATGGATGGCGGCATCGGCCTTATCGCTTCGCGGTTTTCTGTTCAGGGCCCGATTGAAAAAGAAAAGGCATCATTTATTGTATCGGCCCGCAGAACCTATATCGATGTGCTGGTAAAACCATTTATAAAAAAAACCAGCGCATTTTACGGCTCAGGATATTTTTTTTATGATTTCAATGCAAAAGCGAATTATCGTTTTTCGGAAAAAGACCGTCTTTACCTGAGCGGATATTTTGGCCGCGATGTTTTTGATTTCCGCAATTCTGAACGATCATTCAATTCAAAAATACCCTGGGGCAATTCCACTGCCACGCTGCGCTGGAACCATGTATTCAACAAAAGATTGTTTGCCAATACCACGCTGGTATATAATGATTATAAATTTCGCTTCAGCGCTGCTCAGGATAACTTTGAAGTCAGTCTCAACTCCGGCATCCGCGACGGAAACATAAAAATGGATTTTGATTATTTTCCGCTGCCCCAGCACAAAATCAAATTCGGCGGGTTGTACACATATCATAAGTTTACTCCCAATGTGGTTTCCGGCCGGCAGGATTCGGTCATCTTTCAACCCAATAACGAAGACAACAAATACGCCAGTGAATATGCCCTATATATCCAGGACGACTGGGAAATTGGGCAAAACCTAAAACTGAATTACGGTTTGCGCTGGAGCAGTTTTGTGCAAACGGGACCCTTTACCAAATTTATAAGAGACGCAAACGGAAATAAACTGGACAGCACTGTATACAAAAGATTTGAAGCGGTACAATCGTACGGCGGACTGGAACCAAGACTCACCCTCCGTTATTCATTGAACGATGAAACATCGCTGAAGGCGGCCATTAGCCGCAATTACCAGTATATTCACCTCGTCAGCAATTCCGGAAACACACTACCCACCGACCTGTGGGTGCCCAGCACATATATTGTGCGGCCGCAGGTGAGCTGGCAATACGCCGCAGGATTTTTTAAAAATTTTCAGGACAACACGTACGAAACTTCATTGGAGGTTTATTATAAAACCATGGAGAACCAGATTGAATACGCCGACGGATACACTCCCGGGCTCAGCGATCCGGAAGCCGATTTTGTTTTCGGTAAAGGATGGAGCTACGGCGCTGAACTTTTTATTAATAAACAAAAAGGAAAGTTCACCGGCTGGCTTGGTTATACTTTGTCATGGACATGGCGAAAGTTTGCCAGCCTGAATGAAGGCGAAAAGTATCCGTCAAAATTCGATCGCCGTCATGATATGAGCATTGTGGCAAATTATGAACTCAGCAGGCAATGGAAGTTCGGAGCCGTATTCGTATACGGCACGGGCAATGCCACCACGTATCCTGAAAGTTTTTATATCATCGACGGTGTGCTTACGCAGGAATACAGCCGACTCAATCAGTACCGGCTTCCGGCTTATCATCGCCTCGATCTGGCAGCTACCTATACTCCCGCACCGAAAAAGAAGAAAAAAATGCAGAGCTATTGGGTATTCAGCATTTACAATGTGTACAGCCGTATGAATCCTTATTTTATTTATTTCGACCAGAACGGTAACCCATACGACGGCACGCTTACCGTGGAGGCCCGCCAGGTATCGCTTTTTCCCGTGTTGCCCACGGTAACATGGAATTTTAAACTTTGAAGTTTGGTAAAATAGTACAAGATGCTGTTTTTATTTTGCCGGCTTTTGTAACACGATCATCGCCTGTTGTGTCACTCACTTGTACGTTCCAGGCGCTATGCAGCATTTGTATCTTCCCGGTTAATAATAAAGTAAAATCCGGGCCATATCCTGTTAACCGTAAAATTCCTGACACTCATTCTAGGGATTCTTACTGTAATACCCGGCACAGAGAAACGTTTTAATGAAAAACGGACATATGCATGTAAACAATGGTTCGGAGGTGGCACATATCATTAGCCAGTATATTGATTTTCGCCAAAAATCGCTTTATTATCACAAGAAAAAAACGGATGCCGAAAAAGAATACAATAAACTGCTGGTCACTTTTGGCGGCGAAGAAAAAAATTTTACACTCGAACAGGCCGATAAAATTTTCAATGCGTACCGCGAAATGCAAATGAATGAAGAACTTTCAAGGCAGGCAGAGGAGAAATTTTTTGTTGCCGATGAGAAACTGAAGGAACTGGGCCGTATTCTTTTTCATGCCACCATTACGGCCGATGTTGCTATACCACCCGTCAACGGAGGTATACCGCACACAAAACAAGTGACGGTCAGTTTCCCCAATGGCGAGGCATTTGTTGTGTAGACAGGCGCTGTTTTTCCGATCTTTGTTTTCATGACCCGGCGGGAGCTTTTTCTGAAAAACATTGCGCAAACATCGCCTTCGGCCCTTGCATTTGAAATCGCAAAAGCCAAAGGCTGTACTTTGTATGATGTGAACGGGAAAAAGTATCTCGATCTTATCGGCGGCATCAGCGTTGCCAATACCGGACACCGTCATCCCAAAGTGCTCAGGGCTATAAAAAAACAACTCGATGCTTACCTGCATGTGATGGTTTACGGGGAATTTATAGAAACACCACAGGTACAGTATGCCAAACTGCTTACGGATTATCTGCCCTCGTCGTTGAATTCGGTTTATTTTACAAACTCAGGCACCGAGGCCACCGAAGGCGCTATGAAGCTGGCCAAAAGAGTAACGGGACGAACACAGATAATCGCTTTCAAAAATTCTTACCATGGCTCCACTCAGGGAGCGCTGAGTGTAATGGGTGATGAATACTGGCGCAATGCTTTTCGCCCCCTGTTGCCGGATGTGCTGCACCTGGAATACAACTCATTTGAATCGTTACCGGAAATAACAGAAAAGGCAGCCTGTGTAATTGCCGAAACCGTGCAGGCCGAGGCCGGTATCATCGTTCCCTCGCAGGAATGGATGCAGGCGCTCAGAAAAAAATGTACTGAAACCGGTACGCTTCTGATACTGGATGAAATACAATCCGGCTTCGGCAGAACGGGCCGGCTCTGGGCATTTGAGCATTTTGATATCGTGCCCGATATTTTGCTGCTCGGAAAAGCTTTGGGCGGCGGTATGCCGCTTGGGTGCTTCATTGCCGATAAAAAACTGATGTGGCAATTAACGGAGAATCCGGTGCTGGGGCATATTACCACCTTTGGCGGCCATCCTGTGTGTTGTGCGGCAGGAAGGGCGGCAATGAAAGTGTTGCTGAAAGAAAAGATGACAGATAATGTGAAAAAGAAAGAGGAGTTATTCAGGTCGTTGCTTGTGCACCCGAAAATAAAAACAATCCGTTCTTATGGATTATGGATGGCAGTGGAATTGGATTCGTTTGAAACAAATAAAAAAGTAATTGACAGGTGTCTTAACCTTTCGTCAGGCACAGGGCTTATGACCGACTGGTTTTTATTTGCCCCGAACTGTTTGCGTATATCACCGCCGCTGGTAATGTCCGTACCCGAAATAGAGAAATCCGCAGAAATTATTTTAAAAGCGCTTGAATAATAGTTAACTTACCTGTAATTATCTTCAAACCAAAACGACTATTATGAAAAAATTCATCTTTCTCTGCCTTACGGCATTTTTTTTCACATTATCCTTTGCCAACGTTCGCACAGAAAAAAAGCCTTTGTATGCCTCCGAAGTTTTTATACCTGTTGGTAACACAGGTATGAAAATCTCCTTCGAAGATTTGTCGCGTATCAAAGTGAAGGATTTTGAGATCCTGACCGGGCAAAAAATGAAACTGATGGACAGAGTTTCATTTAAAATTGCTCAGCGCAGCCTGAAGAAAAGCATAAACCCCGATGGTACGTTTAATCAAAAGCGGCTGGAAAACGCTGCCAGGAAAATGGCCGATGGCCAAACAGGATTTCATGTAGGAGGTTTTGCCCTGGGCTTTTTGCTTGGGCTGATAGGGGTCATTATTGCATATATTATCAAGGATGATAAGAAGCGAAACAGGGTAAAATGGGCATGGATCGGATGGGCAGTGTGGCTGATAATCTGGCTGGCAGTGATTTTACCTTCACTGTAAGACATTATATAGCGTGAGGCTGCAGAACCGGCAGCCTCACCTGTATTAAGATTTTATTCTTCAATCTCTACAATTACTTCGACCTCTACGGCAATATTCATCGGCAACGCATACATACCTACAGCCGAACGGGCATGTTTTCCTTTATCGCCGAATATTTCAACCATTAAATCGGAATAGCCATTGATTACTTTGGGTTGATCTTTAAAGTCTTCGGTACAGTTGACCATGCCCAGCACTTTTACAATTCGTTTCACTTTATTCAGGTCGCCCAGTTCAGCTTTCAGTACAGCAAGATGATTAAGGGCGGTAAGCTTTGCCGCATCGTAGCCCTGCTCAATGGTCAGATCTTTTCCCAGCTTTCCGGTGACATAGGATCCGTCGGGTTTTGAAGGTCCTTTACCGGCGAGGTATAAAAGATTGCCCACACGAACGGCATTTACATAGTTGGCCACCGGTTTGGCCGGGGTATTTAATACAATTCCTTTTTCTTTCAGTTTGGCTTCCGCATCCTGTGTAAAGAGGATGGTGGGCAATAGACAGCAGGCAATGACCAGGATCAGTAAAGAAAAATTCTTCATAACAAAAAAGTTTTAAAAATGTAAGCGGCTGCTAATGCGCCCATGATTGGCGCCACCACGGGTATCCAGCTATAGCCCCAGTCGCTGTCTCTTTTATTTTTTATGGGTAAAATAAAATGGGCAATGCGGGGGCCGAGATCCCTCGCCGGGTTAATGGCGTAACCTGTGGGGCCCCCGAGAGACAAACCAATACCTAATACCAATAACGCTACAGGCAGTGCATCCAAAGTACCTAAACTATTTTCAGGTTTGGACATGGCTAATGAACCGAACATTAAAACAAAAGTGCCGATTATTTCAGTAAGCATATTGTAACCTGTATTTCTTATTGCCGGTGCGTTGCAAAAAACCGCCAGTTTCCCGTCTTTGTCATCGGTGGCATCAAAATGCTGCTTATATGCAAGCCATACAAGGGTGGCGCCAGCTATGGCGCCGGTAAATTGTGCCACGATATAGGTTGGCATTAAAGATGCATTGAAATCTTTTACGAATGCAGCCATTGCAAGGGTAACGGCCGGATTCAGGTGACCGCCACCCCCAAGGCCGACAGAGGCGTACACTCCGAGAAATACGGCCATGGCCCATCCAAAAGTGATTACAATCCATCCGCTATTGTTGCCTTTGGTTTTGCTGAGTACCACATTGGCCACAACGCCATCGCCCAGAATGATCAGTAACATGGTGCCAATAAATTCGCCGGTAAATGGAGCCATTTGATTTATGATTTTAGAGTTATTATTTCAGACCGGGGAAGATAATTTACAGCAACAGAGATAAAATTATTGACTTGCGTTGTAATCCAGTCATTATTTTTTCCCATTTCTTTTGCCATTATCCGGGCCACCAGCGGCGCCGCTTCTATAGCGGCTCTTGCATCGAGCAGTAAAGATCTTGTACGCCGGGCCAGCGCATCTTCTGCCGTCATGCACATTTCGTTGTGCACAGCCCATACAATTTCGGCTTTGATAAAAGGTAACGAGGGGTGTAAAAATTCAGCAAGTGATTTATCATTAGCGATTAATGACTGTACTTTTTCTTTGTCTGCCCCGTAATAGTAAAGCGGTTCGTTGTAATCTGTATTTTTCCTGTATCCGTGAATACGCAGATCTTTGGTTTTGCATTCCACCTCTGGCAAACCCGCCTTATACAAAGCAATTTCCATTACGTCTTCAGCCATTTTCCGGTAAGTAGTCCATTTACCGCCGGTGATGCTGATGAGCTCAGATTCAGAAACGGCGATGTGATGATCTCTGGAAAGAGCAGCCGTAACTTTTGTGTTGCCTTTTACAAGCGGTCGCAATCCGGCAAACACGCTGCGAATATCTGAATACGCAGGATCTTTACCGAGATATTTTACGATGTGATTCATCACAAATTCAATCTCCTGCTCTAATGCCACTGGTTCGGCCGATACGTTATCCACCGGTGTATCGGTGGTTCCCACCACTACTTTATTGTGCCAGGGAACGGCAAACAATACACGGCCATCATCGGTTTTGGGTATCATTACCGCGGTGCCGGACGGAAGAAACTCTTTGTCAAAAACCAGATGAATACCCTGGCTGGGCGAAATCATTTTTTCTGCACCTGCATCATCCATTTTAAGAATTAAGTCTGTAAACACACCGGTAGCATTAATAACTGCTTTTGCCCGCACTTCGATGAATTCGGTACCGGAAAGCATGTCTTTAGCCGCTACACCACAAACTTTTTTTTGCCCGTCTTTCACGTTCGGGCCGGTATTTGTTTTTAATAATGCTTCCACACTCATGTAATTAATAACAACGGCGCCGAGGTCTGCGGCTGTCATGGCCAGATGAATGGCCAGCCGTGCATCGTCAAACTGACCGTCGTGATACAAAATACCACCGCGTAATCCTTCCGGATCGAGTGTGGGCGCCAGTTGTAGTGTTTCTTCTTTGCTTAAGAACTGCGACGGGCCTAAACCCAGGCTGCCGGCCATCCAGTCGTACACTTTCAGACCGATGCCATAAAAAGGATGTTCCCACCATTTATAATTCGGAATAACAAATGACTGATTTTTTACAAGATGCGACGCATTCTTGCGAAGCAGTCCGCGTTCTTTCAATGCTTCCATTACGAGCTTGATGTTTCCCTGTTGCAGGTAGCGTACTCCGCCATGTACCAGTTTTGTACTGCGTGATGATGTGCCTTTGGCAAAATCATGTTTTTCCAGCAACACGGTTTTATATCCCCTTGAGGCTGCATCTACGGCAATTCCCAGTCCGGTTGCGCCTCCGCCGATGATGCAGATATCAAACTCTTTTATCGAGTTTAGCTTGGCTATTTGTTCATTTCTATTCATTTCATCAATAAGTACGGATTAATCTTTGTTTAAATAATCTGTGAATATTTATTTTCCTTCGGCCCAAACAATGGCTGCTTTTACCGCCTGCTGCCAGCCTTTCACCAGTTCATTTCTTTTTTCATGATTCATTTCTGGTAAAAATTCTTTATCTGACTGCCATTGTTTTTTTATTTCATCAATATTTTGCCAATAGCCCACGGCAATACCCGCCAGGTAAGCAGCGCCGAGGGCGGTAGTTTCTGTAATTTTTGGTCTTACCACTTTTGTGTTCAGAATATCGCTTTGAAACTGCATCAGCAAATTATTCACCGTGGCGCCACCATCTACTCTCAGTTCTGCAATGCTGATTCCTGAATCGGCCTCCATTGCTTTCAGCACATCATAGGTTTGGTAAGCAATGCTTTCAAGTGCAGCGCGGGCAATATGCGCATGGGTGCTTCCTCTTGTCAGGCCAAAGAGGCTACCCCTGGCATAGGGGTTCCAGTGAGGTGCGCCCAGGCCTGCAAAAGCAGGTACAATATAAACGCCATCACTATTGTTAACCTGTCGTGCCAGGGTTTCTGCTTCTGAGGAGCTGCGAAGAATCTTCAACCCATCCCGTAACCATTGTACAACGGCACCGGCAATAAAAACGCTTCCTTCCAGTGCATATTCTGTTTTACCATTCATTTGCCAGGCAACGGTGGTGAGCAGATTGTTTTTTGAAGCGATGGCCTTCGTGCCTGTATTCATAAGCATAAAACACCCTGTACCGTAGGTATTTTTAACCATACCGGGTTGTGTACACATTTGCCCGAACAATGCGGCTTGCTGATCGCCGGCAATACCTCCTATCGGGATTTTTGAATCCGGAATAATATTCCCGGTAACGCCATATTTTTTGCTGGATGCGTTTACTTCAGGCAACATACTTTTGGGTATATTAAACAGCTTCAGCAGTTCATCATCCCACTGGCAGGTATGAATGTTCAGCAGCATTGTTCGTGATGCATTGGATACATCGGTTACATGTACGGTACCGTTGGTCAGTTTCCATACCAGCCAGGTATCGATGGTGCCAAAAGCCAGTTCTCCGTTTTCGGCTTTTGCTCTTGTGCCCGGTACGTTATCCAGTATCCATTTCAGTTTGGTGGCAGAAAAATAAGCGTCGATCACCAGCCCGGTCTTTTGCTGAATCGTTTTTGCAAAACCTGCTGTTTTTAATTCATCGCAGAAAGCAGCCGTTCTTCTGTCCTGCCACACAATAGCATGATATACGGGTTTGCCGGTAATGCGTTCCCATACAACCGTAGTTTCTCTCTGATTGGTGATGCCGATGCCGGCAATTTGTTTCATAGTTATACCCGCTTTTGCTACAGCCTCTGCCATGGTGCCAAATTGAGTACTCCATATTTCATCCGCATCATGCTCTACCCATCCTGCTTGCGGAAAGATCTGTTTAAATTCCTTCTGGGCTATACTTTTAATGTTTCCATAATAGTCAAAGATTATGCTGCGGCTGCTTGTGGTGCCCTGGTCGAGTGCAAGGATGTATTGTGAAGACATACTGAAATCTTTCGGGGAAGATAACGAAAACTTATAAAGGCGAAAGAGTGTAATAGGAAAAGAAAATGATCTAAAAAGTCAAACGGAAGCTGCCAAATACACCGAACCTTCTGCTGGTTTGTTTGGGCAATGGAGTAGGTAACACTCTCCAGATAAAATCTACCCGCAATAATTTAAGAATGTTGTCGATGCCGGTACCCAGTTCAAGATAAGTACTTCCGTCAAGCGTCTGAAAGTCGTAACCCTGTTTGAAGTTAAGATTCTTATTGGCCGGGCTCAGGCTTCCCCATAGCGTTTTAACCGTATAAAACTGTCTGAATTTTAATTTGGGTATCAGCCGGAAGATTCCGTTGCCGATATTGTGTTCGAAAGTAATGCCTGCGAACTGATCGTGGATGAATTCGTACCGGTTCATCAGGCTGAAAGCATATTTATTATAGTAATAAAGTTCATTTCCCGGGGCAATGTCAAGAAAGGTATAAGGAACAGTACCTATTGTTTTACCTCCGTAAATATAAAACTCGATGCTTCCAAAGGGAGGTACTTTCATAAAATCGGTAATGCTGGCAGTAAACTTGGTATAGTTGTATGCGCTTTTCCCAACTCCGGCAATGCCTTTCGTAATGCGAAATTCAGGAATAGGGTAAGGGCTGCCCAGACTGGTGCGGAAAAAATTATTTTCCAGAAACCGTTCCAGGTAGGCAAAGCGCAGCCGCAGCGAAACTTCAAAAGTACGCAATGGTTCCCCCGAAGAAACAGTAAACGAATCTTTGGGAGGAATGCTTTGCAACGGATCAAATTGCTTATGCGTAGTGGCCAGCAATGCTGAAAACCCACCTTTTGTTTCGTGAAAAAATTCAAATCGTTTTTCATCAATTTTCATAAACTTGATCGGGATGTCCGATTTGCGAATGGCTAATGCAAAAATATTATCGCTTGTTACCTCACCGTAATAACTCTGCCCGAAGTCAAGATCATTTGTGTAAGAAGCAAACAGAAAAGTACGGGGATGTTTGGCTGGTAAATAAAACAATTCGGCTTTGCCTTTCAACTTTTGATCTTTAAAACCATAAGCAAGGTAAGTGTGCCACCAGATCTTTTTATGAAACCGATAATTGGTGCCAATATCGAAGCGTACTCTGAAGCCCTCCCACACATTTCCCGTAAGCCAGTTGAACCACGGCCCCAGTTGAAAATTACCTGTATTCAGATATCCCGTTCCCAAAAAATTAAGTGTGTTTGTAAATTTTTTGAACACCGGCGCATGAGTAAGGGTGTCAATCAGTTTTATGATTCCTTTTTCATTTTTTGACAGTTCTTCATGCCGGGCACCGGACCAGTAATAGGGTTGCTTTTCCGCAGCGCCGGGTAGTGTAATAATCTCTTCAAGAAGTTTGTTTTTACTTAATTCATTAGTCACCGACGTATCATTTACAACAATATTCCGGTAGGTAGTTGTTTTCCTTCCGATGAATCCCAGTTTTTCTTTACCAATGGGAGTAATGTCGGCCACAAACTTATCTTTAGAAAGAAACCAGGTGGTGGAATCATCCAGCAGGCGATATTCCTGAATAAGACTCAGGGTTTCGAGAAAATTTACGTTGGCATCTTTACCCAGCCTCAAGTTCATTTTCTGTATGGCAAAGGTACCTGCGTGTACCCAGCAGTCTCCTTCAAATGTGTTTTCGCCCCGGCGCCGCGGAGTAAATACAAGATGATAATACCGCTGATTGTTTACAACCTGCGTATCCAGAACTCTGTAATTATAGTACATATCGCCATTTTCGCTGGCAGGGCTTACAAACTGTTTGTTGAATACAGGGATGAAATTGCTGTATACATTTACATTCTGGTCCATACTTCCTAAAAACTGAAGCATGCTTTCATTCTTAATGCCATTGGTATTTACAGCGGTAATGATTTCCCTCCGCTTCAGCGGTTTTTTCTGAAAATAGTAATTAGAGATAGCTTCTGTAAGATAAGTGGGTAAAAAGGGAAGGCCTTCAGTGGTGTCAATATTTCCGGTGATAAGATCGGTTACCGGCTTCAGCGGCTTGAATTTTGAAAACCTGTCGAAATTAATATTTTTTATATCCAGCTCCAGTTTATTATACACTTCATATGAAAAATTATCAAAACGGAATTTATCATTACGCGGTTTATTCTCTACTATCTTTCGCCAGAGAAACAAACCTCTGTTTACCCTTGCTTTTACCTTCACGCCTTCGGAAAAAGTACCACGTTCCAATATAATTTCAAGAAGTACCGAATCCTTTGTGGAAGGCACAAATAAACTGTAAGGCTGGTACCCCACGCAGGTGACTCGAAGCGTATCGGAGGGCCATTCGTTAACAACTATGCTGAAACTGCCGGACGAATCGGTCAGTCTGCCCACCGTTGTATTGATGAATTGAACAGAAGCGAAAGGGATGGGTTCGAAGCTGTGGGCATCTTTTACCGTGCCCGAAATAATCTTTTGTTGCGAGTGCAGGTGGGTAGCCGGTAATAAGTATAACGTAATAGCAATAACAAATATCCTGAGATTATCCATCAGCAAACAAATGTACGGAACGGGCGGGGGATGGTATCAGGCACTTGTGTTAAAAGTCTGTTGTCAGACAAAAAAATTTGGAATTATAAAATCACTGTATTTACTTTGTAATTCAAAGTGCTTTGTATGAATGATCAAAACCAACAATCCCTGGATACTTTGCAGGATATTAAACGGATGATGGAGCGTTCGTCCCGCTTTATTTCGCTTAGCGGCCTGAGCGGCATTGCGGCAGGAACCATTGCATTGATCGGAGCTGCTCTTGCCAGAAATATGCTGAATGCATATTACCAGAAATACGATGATGCGGGTTACAGCGGTTCTGCTTTTCGTTCACTTAAGCTGGATTTACTGCTGCTGGGTATGGGGGTATTGGTTGCAGCACTGATCATTTCATTTTACTTTACATGGCGCAAAGCGAGGCATGATAAACAATCAGTATGGAACAGTTCGTCAAAGCGTCTTATAATTAATATGATGATACCATTGATCAGCGGCGGATTGTTTGTGTTGTCGATGCTCGGGTACGACCAGTGGCAATTTGTAGCGCCGGCCTGCCTGATATTTTATGGTCTTGCGTTGGTGAATGCCAGCAAATATACGCTTACAGATGTCAGATATCTCGGTATCGTTCAGATAATACTGGGGCTGATAAATACACAGTATATTAATCTGGGTTTGTATTTCTGGGCTGCAGGTTTCGGGCTTATGCACATTGTGTATGGCATTATTATGTGGTGGAAGTATGAAAGAAAAGAACAAACGGTATGAAAAATCCGATCACAGGGTTAAATAAGGTTTTTGATAACCGTATTCGACTGGGGGTGATGAGCATCCTGGTGGTGAATGAGGAGGTCAGTTTTAACGATCTGAAGCAGATGCTTGAAGTAACGGATGGCAATCTTGCTACTCATTTGCTGCATCTTGAGGAAAACGGCTATCTGAAAGTGAAAAAGGGGTTTATCGGTAAAAAAACCAATACGACTTATTCGGTTACCAAGGCAGGAGAAAAGGCTTTTTCAGATCATATCGCTGCCCTGGAGAATATGATCAGGGAAGTAAAATAATTTTTTTTGTAACTACACTTTGTAATTCAAAGTACTTTTTATTAATGAACTAAACCTGTATAATTAGAGAATTGATCAGAGCTATAAAAAAAACGGGCCGGATTTTTTAGGTAATCTACCAGGGTGCTAAAAACTTTTTGATATGAGAACGATCTGGTTTAAATAATCGGGCTGGGGTCTGATGTTCGCTTTAATAGCTGCCGGGGTTATGATTTTCGTTTGTGTAAGTGCAATAAAGAACGGGCATTCAATAGTCAGCGGGCTTTATGAAATATTTATTTACGGCAGTTGTATCGTGTTCTGGTGGAGGTGGATTGCCATGAAAACAAGCTAATCAACTAAAAAAAATCAATAAAATGGAAACACGTAATACGGGCATGATAGCTTCCCTGCTGGATAAGGGAAAACTTTTTCTGAAGGCGGTAATTATTTTTATAATGGCACTGGGGTTATGGATTCCCACTTTTTTTGTTAAGGAAGTAATTCATGAGCGGGAAGGCAGACAAAGGGAAGCAATTGCCGACATAAGCAGCAAGTGGGCCGACGAACAAACCATCACCGGTCCCATACTGCGGATACCCTATTTCGAAGATGCAAAAGATGAAAAAGGTAATGCCGTTCTTATAAAAAGAAATGCTTTTTTTCTGGCAAATGAAACGGATGTCAGCGCTACGATTATTCCCGAAAAAAGGCATCGCGGCATATATCAAGTGGTTGTTTACCGGAGCAGTATTTCCATCAGCGGTAAGTTCAACCCGCTGCGATGGGAAAATCTTAAGATACCCGGAGAAAGAATAGTGTGGAATGAAGCTGCATTACTGTTTCATATAACGGATAATCTGAAGGGGGTAAATGATGATATTTATGTAAGCTGGGATGGAGCCGATACAATTTTTAATCCTCAGCAGGCAGGCGAATCAGCTATGAAAGATGCATTGTCGGCGGCTGTTTCTTTTTCACAGAATGATGCCGCAAAACCGCATGCCTTCCGTATGCAATTCGCGCTGAACGGTTCTGAAAAATTATTATTCTCCGCTTCTGCACGGGAAAGCCGCATCACTATGAAATCCGAATGGCCCGATCCCAGCTTCACCGGCATCAAATTACCCGATGTGCGCCAGGTTTCGGACAGTGGCTTTACCGCACAATGGAAATTTCTGAACAGGGCTGTGCCTATGGTATGGAAAGATTATGTTTATGATCTTAGCGAGGCCTCCTTCGGCGCCGATCTTATTATTCCGGTAGATGGTTATGATAAAACAGAACGTTCCATTAAGTACGCATTACTTTGTATCATTCTCACATTTGCCGCATTTTTCCTTATCGAATCCATATATAAAAAGCCACTGCATCTGATTCAGTACGGGCTGGCAGGTTTGGCTTTGGTACTTTTTTACACACTGTTGCTGAGTATTTCCGAATACCTCGGTTTCAATACGGCCTATCTTATTTCGGGAGCGGCTACCATTGGCCTTGTCACCTGGTTTGTGGGCAGCATTATGAAATCGCCAAAACTGGGAGTATTTATCGGTTTTGTACTGATGGTAGTGTATGGGTATATATTCAGTATTATCCAGCTTCAGGATTATGCTCTGCTTATGGGAAGCATCGGGCTATTCGTTGCACTGGGTATCATTATGTATTTTTCAAGAAAGCTGCAGTGGTAGCCAGGTTGTAGTTGGTTTATCTTCAGGCGGAGGGAAATCTTCCGCCTGCTTTTAAAAAAAGATTTATGAAAACAAATTCTTTTTCGCTGCGGGCCAGAGCAAAAAGTTTCAGGTATGCTTTTGAAGGCATTGAATACTTTCTGCTTCGCGAGCATAATACCTGGATTCACGTAACAGCCACTGTTTTCTGCAGCGTTCTTGCTATTGTTACAGGTGTAACAAAAACAGAAGCCGCCCTGCTGGTTCTGGCAACAGCATTTGTATGGGCTGCCGAATTGATCAACACGGCCATTGAAAAAATCATGGATATGATATCTGGAGAAAGGATGAGGGAGATAAAATATATTAAGGACATGGCGGCCGCAGCAGTGCTTATCGCTTCACTGGCTGCTCTTTGTACGGGAGCCATCATCTTTATACCTAAACTATTTTAATAATGATAAAGCGGCTGCAAAAGATCGGAGCGTTGCAGAAGTATTTTTTTAAAAGAGATGGAGCAGAACAGGTGCTGATTATTTTTTCTGTTTTCAGCACAGGGCTGGTTATAGCACGATTTATCCATACCCGGGAACTGATTTTTCTTTTTCTTCCCTGGAACCTGTTTCTTGCTTATTTGCCTTACCTGATTACGAAATGGCTGGAGAAAGAACCCGGATGGATAGAAAACCGCATTCGGTTCTTATCCGCTTTTTTTCTATGGATTCTTTTTATACCCAATTCATTTTACATCATAACCGATCTTTTTCATTTGAGAAAAAGTACCGGGATGCCGCTTTGGTTCGATCTGGCTCTTATTTTTTCTTTTGCATGGAACGGCATCCAGCTGGGCATTTTATCGGTACGAAAAATGGAAAGAATAATTCAGCTTGTATTTCATCAAATAAAAGGGATGCTTTTTATATTTCCCGTAATGGCATTAAATGCCTTTGGTATTTATATCGGGCGGTACCTGCGTTTCAACAGCTGGGATATACTGGTCAATCCATTCGGGCTTTCCGGCGAGATCTTATACCTGTTCATACAACCGCTGCGAAACTTAAAAGACTGGGCGATGATCTTTTGTTTTACCCTGCTGCTGATGCTTATTTATGAAAGCCTGAAGAAACCGGGAGGCGGATTTCATTAATCTATGATTTATCCGGAATTCTGCTGTGCAGAAGGCCCGGCAGATTGGGGTGAGAGGAACATTTTCAGAAATCAAAACCCATGGCAAAATAAAAGATGGGTTTGCCTTTGAAAAATCCATTCATTTCCCAGGCCACATCGGCACGCAAGAAATAGCCCAGTAACGTACTGCGGACACCAAAGCCATAACCGCCCACAAAGGGGCCAATACCTCCTGCTTTTACTCTCACAATCACCGACGGATCATTGGAGTAAATCACCGAGGGCCGCTGAATTTTATCAAACTGCCCGTTCCAAGCTGTACCCAGATCAAAAAACTGAACCAGCTGAAAATTTCGCAGAAATGCATTATTGATTGGTTTATTGAAAAGCGTACTAAACACCGGAAAACGTACTTCGCTGTTCAGCACTACAGCATTGTTGCCATTGGCCACATTCTGATTGAAGCCCCTCATATTTACTGCCAGCGACTGATACGCGTAATCGGCATCGGGGTCGGGTTGGTTGGCATCGTTGAATTTCGGGAACAGCCAGTTGTCTACACCACCGAGATAATAAATAAGTTTCTGCGGCCCCCAGGAAAAATCAAAAGCCCCGCGAACAGCCCATATAAGATTGCGGTAAATGGGCAGATAATATCTTGCATCGGCGCCCAGATTGAATGTATAGGGATTTTCCTGATTACCTGCTTTATTAATACGGGCATTCCAGTCGAGATAAATTTTATATCTTAAACCTTTCCAGATGTTCTGTGCCGGATTCAGGGCATCATCATGAACATACTCGGCCCGCAGCAGGGCATAATGGTTTTTCTGGTCTTCGAGCAAAAGAGTGAGCGGAGGATTATTAAAATCATCAGCCAGCACTACAAAACGATCGGAACGAAAACCGGCGTTGAAACGGACGCTTTTAACGCGGTTCAGAGGATAAGAAACCGATGCCTGATAAAGATTGGTAAATACTTTACCCAGCACCTCGGGCCCATTGATGATTTCAAAAATGGTTCGCTGTGCGTTGCGATAATAAGTAAATCCGAAATCAATCCTTTTTTTCAGGTACTGCGATGTTAAAACGTATTCATTGTCTTTCAGATCGGGGCTGATGCGGAAGCCGCCGGCAAATTTCCAGTCTTCCATCAGGTCCGAAGTGCCGACGCGGAGAATGCCGTTGAAAGCGTTTCCATTGCTTAAATAAATGGGTCCGGCACCGCCGCCATAAGCCTGATAGCGGTTCACCAATACACTGTTATTAAATCCGCTTACGATATAGTCGTTGAAAAATTTCGGCGGGCGGTATTCAAAGAGTTTTGCCTTTCTCAAAACAAACTCTTTTTCCGGTAATTCTACTCCGCTCACCACCTCTCCTTGCCGCGAAACGGAGTCGTTCATAAATTCATTCTGGAAAAAATTATCCTGTTTGGCAGCCGTGTCGGTATCTTCAGGCGTCTCTGCTTCAGCTTGTGTAGCTGCCGCTCTTTCTTCATCCATAATTTTTTTAAGATATTCCGTAGGCTTTGCCGATACGTTTCTTCGGCGCAGCGTTGTTTCATCTACCCGAAGCCGGTATAAAAATTTATACTCGCCCTGTTGTATCACTTCGCTGATCTGGCTGTTGTCGCCGGCAGTTCTTGTTTCCAGCAGGTTGTTTTGGTAATTGGTTAAAGGAAATACGTATGAGGAGTCGGTGGTTACTGAAATAAAGCCTACCGAGTCCACATCCGTTTTATCCCATTCTTTCAGGAGCGAATCCACCTCGGTGATATCGGGATTGCGCAATACTTCATCCCCTATGTAAACCAGCGTATCAAGGCCGGCTTTTTCGGTAGCAAAAAAGCCGGCATAGCGGTTATTGATTCCGTTTTCATCACTGATGAAAGTAAAATGATACGTATTGTACTGGGAAGGGTAGCGGGCATTGCCATGTTTCAGATCAGTAAGCTGGGATATTTGTTTGAATTCTGATTTATTCCAGTTATCAACCAAAAAAATATTAAACTGACTGGACGGCAGCGAGTCATCGCTGCTTGCCGCCATCGCACTGGGGCGGTTGCTTGAATAGAGGATTCCGGTTTTATTGGGAAAGGAAACAAAGGAAGCATCGAGATCATCGTAAACATCATTGGTTATCTGCTCTGTCGTTTGCCGGTCGATTTTATAAACGAAAATATCCGTTTGCCCGCTTTTAACCGCGCTTAATAGTAGCGTGTTGGCATCCAGCATGTATTTCATATCCTGCACCTGATCAAAATCTTTCAGTTCTACTCCTTTTACCGGTTTAAACCGGTTGACAACATCATATACAAATAATTTTACTTTTCCTTCTTCGCTGTAAATACAGGCCAGGCGGGTTCCTTTGCCATCCCATGCAAGAATGGGGTAGTTGGGATTGATCTCATCTTCCCGGGTACGAACGCCGTACTTCAGCAACACTTTTCGGGTGGTAAAATTTTCGTATAAAACAACACAGTATTTTCCGTTTATGAATTCTACCACAGCATAAGTAAAACTCCGGGGCAGCGGATTTGCATTAAACCGGATGTAATCAGCTTTGCGTACTTCTTTAGTTACCGCCAGCTGACCCCTGGGTACAGGGCGGCGCCCGCGTATGTCTTTGAAATATTTTTCGCCTTCTTCAGTCATGAACTGCCTGAGCAGATCTTTGAATTTTTTGATTTTGGTAACCCGGCTGGTTGCCGTATTAAGATTGCGATAAATGCGGGAAAGGTAAAGCATATAGGTAGTTTTGCTTTCCCCGTATTTATCTCCTATATATCTCCAGAAGGCGTGCCCTGCCAGTAAAGGTTTTTCGAAAGCGAGGTGATAAAAATTTTTGTACCGGCCTGAAAGCAATGCCGATTTTAGTTGTCCGTCCAGCTCGGTGTTCCAGCGCTCGGCGGCATAAGCAATATACCCGTCGGTGAGCCACTGCGGCAGATCGAGCAGGGCCTGGTTGGCCGCAAACTCGCCCAGGTCATCGCCGAAAAGCACATTTTCCACCAGTACTTTGGCAATTCCCTGACGTATTTGCCGCCGCAGGTTATTATGATTGCCGTCAAAGAAAACAATCATTTTATTGTTTACCAGCCGGGTAACGCCGCCGGTGTTTTGCCAGTCAATACCCAGGCCGATATTGGACTGCTGAAACTCGTCGAAATTGTTGTACACAACAATATTGGTGCGCCGCTGAATACCGTATTCCACAAAGCTTTCTATATCGGGCAGTTCGTGTTCGGCAATCTGCGCCACGTATTTTCCCAGCGCAAGTCCATCCTGGCTGAAATAAGTATTAAAGTTTTCGGTTTGATAATATTTCCAGTTGAATTTCTGATACTGTACCCTGTTTTTTCCAAACTCGATGGTGCTTACCTGCGCCCCGGATTTCTGACTGCAAAAAAGCATGAAGAAGCAGAAGAGGCAGAATACAATACGTTGTAAAGGATGTTTCATAGAAAACGTGCTGGTTCTTGTCTTAATTAAGCGTTACTGCCGCGATTGTTAATTTCGTACCGGAATTCAGTTGAACGAAAAACTAAAGTACGAAAAAACAAGCATGTTAAACGTCCGCTCATTTATATTCAGTCCTGTACAGGAGAATACATATGTTTTATATAACGAAAAAGGGGAATGCTGCATTATTGACCCCGGATGTTATTTTCCTGAAGAACAGGACGAATTAAGAAATTTTATAGAAAAAACGGGGCTTCGGCCTGTCAGGTTGCTTAATACGCATTGCCACCTCGATCATGTGTTTGGAAATAAATTTGTAAGCGAAACCTGGGGGCTCATTCTGCACCTTCATCCCGGAGAGAAGGCCATGCTCGAAATGGCCCCGGCCAGTGGCCTGATGTGGCAGTTGCCGTTTGCAAATTACCAAGGTGAACTGGTTTTCATCAAAGCCGGCGATATTGTACAAGTGGGAGAAGATGAATTACAAGTTCTTTTTACCCCCGGACATTCGCCGGGGAGTGTTAGTTTTTACTCAGAACAAAACGGCTTTGTAATCAGCGGCGATGTACTGTTTAGCGGCAGCATTGGCCGCACCGACCTGCCGGGCGGAGATTATAAAACGCTTATCAACAGTATACAAACGCAGCTTTTCAGTTTGCCCGATGATACAAAAGTGTATTCAGGCCACGGCCCGGTTACCACTATTGGGCTGGAGAAAATGAATAACCCCTTTGTAAAATTGTATTAAGCCGGTTTGGCCTTTAAAAATTTTCCGATGTAAGGAAGCACCTGAAATTCTTTTCGTTCCACATTCAGAATTAATGCTGTAAAAAGCCCTATCAGTAAAAGACCCATCCCCCGGTTTACCCACACATTCAGATTTAATAAAATAAATGCCTGATGAATTCCGAAAAGCAGGATGCAGATAACTATGTAGGCCAGCAGTTTTTTCCAGGCATAAGGAATGGGATAATGTTTTTGACCCAGTACAAAACTTGTTGCCATCATAAACCCATAACAGAGAATAGTGGCGATGGCGCAGGCGGTGTATCCCCAACGGGGAATGAAAAGCCAGTTGAAGATAATGGTAATTGCCGATCCGCCCAGAGTAATCCAGGCGCCGGTGAGGTTGCGGTTGGTAAGTTTATACCATATGGACAAATTATAATATGCCCCGAGAAATATTTTGGCCACCATCAAAATGGGAACCACTTTCAAACCGGTATAATATTCCGGGTGCCGCGTTCCCATGAAATATTTCCAGATATCAAGAAACAAAACCACGGCCAGAAAACAAAAACAGCAGGCAATAATAAAAAACTTCATCACCCGCGCATAGGTACGGGGGGCCTGAGCGTCGGCAGATTGTTTGAAGAAAAAAGGCTCGGCACCCATGCGGAATGCCTGGATGAACAAGACGATGAGCACCGATAATTTGTAATTAGCGCCGTAAATACCGGTTTGCGAAAAAGCTTCTTCGGTGGTGCCGGGGTATAATTTAAGCAGCATGATGCGGTCAATCGTTTCATTGATCATGCCGCCAAAGCCAACAATGATGAGCGGCCACGAGTAAGCCATCAGCTCTTTCCAAAAAACAGGATTGACCGTAAAACGGAATGCAAAGAATTCTTTATACAGGAGTAACACGGTTATGCCGCTGGCAACCAGGTTGGCAATGATGACATAGCCAGGACCTATCGAGGGGTTATAAATCGCTGACCACAGGCTGTCTTCATTTTTATCATGTGCATTTTTACATAAAACGAGGAAAAACAAAACCAGCCCCACATTAATAACAATATTCAGGATTTTAATAACGGCGAATTTAACAGGCCTTGCAGAATAACGCAATTTGGCAAAGGGCATTACGGCCAGGGTATCCAGCGCTACAATCAGAATAACCCATACGATGTATTCCGGGTGCTGCGGCAGTTCGAGAAAAGCGGCAATGCTGCCGGCCCACGGCAGGAAAAACAAGGTAAACACAGTAGTGGTAACTATTATCGAAGAACAGCATATGTTGTACACTTTGCTTTCGGGGTACTGCGATGAAAAGCGGAAATATGAGGTTTCAAGCCCGTAGGTATATACAATGTTGAGAAAAGCAGCTACGGTAAACAGGGTGGTGATTTTTCCATAATCTTCTGATGCAAACAGCGTAGCCAGTACGGGGGTGAGGAGGTAATTCAGAAACCGGCCAAAGATGCTGCTGAGTCCGTACCAGAAAGTTTGCCCTGCCAGTTTTTTAATGCTGCTCAATCAAAGGATATTTAAACAAAATTAATTTTTCAGCCGCTATTCACACAATAACAGGATAATTTAACTTGTTTGCAACTGTCGGGATAAATTTCTATTTTTTGAATCAAATTCAAAACCATGAAACACTGTTTGTTTATTGTCTTTTCGCTTACCCTCACTTCAGCGCTGTTTTCGCAGTCATACGAAAATCAGGTAGAATACCAGAAAAAATCCGAACAGGCATGGGCCATCGATTTTCCCTACCCGCCCGCGATAGTGGAAAACGGGCTGGTAAAAAAGCTGGATGAAATGGGCTTAAAAACCCGGGAGGCGAAGGGATTTCGTAACTACAGGGGAAGCATCATTAAAAGCATCAGCACCGAAAGCATGGATTATATTTTTCGCGTGGAAAGAAAAAGTAAAAAAGAAAGAGATGAGTCGGTAGTGTATATGATGATTTATAAGGGAGATGCCAACATGTTTCCGTTGCTGGCAGACGATATTAAAAGTCAGGCAAAAAATTTTCTGAACAGCATGGTTCCCTTTATGGAAGCCTATAACCTTGAAGTTGAAATAACAACCCAGCAGGAAATTGTGGCAAAAGAGGAAAAAAAACTAAAAGAACTGGTGGAAGAGGCAGATGATCTGCAGAAGAAATTAAAGAAGCTGGAAAACGATATTGAAGAGAATAAAAAAGACCAGAAAGACCAGGAAAAAGAAATTGACAACCAGAAAAAGATTCTGGATAGCCTGATCCGGAAAAGAAAGAGTGCATAAATGCATCAGTGCTTATCCGGGCTGAAGACGGGCTTTTGTTCAGGATCGGCAAACCTTGGATTTTTTAAAAAAAGGGTATCGGTCAGTGTTCTTAAAAAAGCCACCAGATCGATCATCTGGTACCTGTCCAGCAAAATGCCGTTCGTAAGCAGTGGATCCAGCGTTGGGCTTTGAACTATTTTGCTGTTATAATGTTCCAGGCATCCCCGCAGGCTGGAAATTCTCCCATCGTGCATATAAGGCGGCGTTACGGCCACATTCCGCAAAGAAGGTACTTTGAATTTTAATGAATCGGCGGTGTTGCCGGTTACTTTCATTCTTCCTTTATCATGCACACCCGGGTATTCGGGCAGCCCGATATTTCGGTACGACAGATCAGTAAACAGGGGTTCGGAATGGCAGCCGGCACATTTCGCCTTAAAAAGCTGATAACCCCGCTCTTCATAAGGAGTGAATTCGGCCAGCCCTTTTTTATACCGGTCGTATTTTGAATCAGCCGAAATCAATGAGCCGGTGAATTGGGCAAGCGCTTTCAGCATCCGCTGGCTGTTTATTTCTTCAGTTCCAAAAGCCCGCCGAAACATCCTTTTGTACGAAGTATCCTGTTTCAGTTTGTGGATTATGTTTTCCAGCGTTTCTGCCATTTCGTTGGGGGCTGTAAGCGGGGCCAGCGGCTGTACTTCCAGATGATTGATGCCGCCGTCGAGATGAAATTCTTTTTGCCAGGCAAGGTTCCAGAGCCCCGGGGCATTGCGGGTAGTAAGCCCGTTGTTGAAGCCATGGCTGAAATTATGATCGTAAGTAGAAAACGCGGCAAACTGCTGGTGACAGGATGCACAGGGAAAATTACCGTCTTTAGAAAGCTTCCCGTCATAAAACAACTTTCTGCCCAGTTCAAATCCCTCTTGCGTCAGCGGGTTGTTTTCAAATTTGTAATTCGGTTCGGGAAAACCTTCGGGTATTTCCTGCTTTAATACAGTGGGTTTATAATAGGCGGCGCTGTTCTTTTTACATCCGTCAGTGAATGCAACGCAGGCAATAACTGTAAAAAGAAGGATGGTTATGGTAAACCACTTATTCATTAATGGCACTGATGCTGAACATATCGGCATAGTTGTCCGCAAATTTTTTTGCCAAAGGCCCCGGAGTTGTGCAGGATGGGTACAAACCAATAGTTATTTTTTCAGGATGCTGAAACCACGCCAGCACATCGACCGATAGTTCAATCACTGTTTTTTTATTTTTTGAAAATATTTTTTCCCCTCCGGGAAAAGCCAGGGTAATTTTTTTCACTGCATTTTCTGCTCCCTGAAAGCCGCCAATATGATATTCGAATAAATGACCGGGCAGCGAAGATGCAGATGACCGCCCTTCCATTTTCGCCATGATATAACCCGACTTCCAGGTCCAGAACATTCCATTCAGCGGATCCAGCGCACCCGTTTGTGCTCCGCTCACATTTCGAATGCTGTCAACGCCGATAAGGAATGAAACCGCAGTATAGGTGCCGGCGGGTATCGTTATCGCAAATTTTTTTGACGATTCGTCTTCTTCATCGGCAAGAAAATAATTTTCGCCATCTGCTTTTATTCTTTTTCCTTCGTTGGTGATAAATTCAATATTGCTGATGTAGTATTTGAAGCGGCTAATGGCAAATTCTTCGCCCCAGGCATTTGTATAATTGGTTTCCAGATTCAGATCTTCATTGCCCGCTTTGTGGATAAACTGAAATTCCGCTGTGGTCATTTTGTTTTTTTTTACCGCAGGGGAAGTATAAGGCAGCCCTCCGATGATAAACACAAAAATCCAGGGTGTAACTATTTTTATCATCACATGAATTATCAGATAAAGTTACTAAAATAAAAAAAGGCTTTCCGGGTTTAGCTTTCCGTATCGCGGGGATTGAATTTCCGGCGCCCGGATTTGATTTCTGCCTTGCGTTTTTTTCCCTGTATTCTTCTTTCCTGCGAGGCTTTGGATGCTTTGGTGGCGATACGGGGTTTTTTCTTCTGCAATGCCCGATGAATCAGCTCATTTATTTTGCGGGCTACATCCGCTTTATTTTCCAGCTGGCTGCGAAAAGTTTGCGATTTTACCAGCAATTCTCCTTTTTTATTTATACGGTTCGAAAGCTTTTCCAGAATAATATTTTTTTGATCGCCGGAAAGGAGATTAGACGCTTTAATATCAAATAAGCCGAGAACGGCGGTTTCTACTTTATTTACATTTTGCCCTCCTCTGCCACCGCTGCGGGCAGTTTGAAATTTTATTTCTTGTGAAAAGTCGATTAAACTCATAATGAAAAATCAATGAATCAAATTAACTATTTTAAAAAACACCAAACAGATTTGTTCAGAAAATGAGATAAGAGTAATTTTCATGGTCAAACAGAAAAGGTAAACAGTTTTCAGCAATCAGAAAATTTAAATGGGTCCCCCGGGGGGATGATAGCTGTTATGCGGGCGGTTATTCAGCGGGTTTCTTATGCAAGGGTCATCATTGATGATAAAATTCATTCGCAGATTGGAAATGGATTACTGGTACTGCTGGGTATTGAAGATTCGGATCATACTGATGATATCGAATGGCTGAGCGGCAAGATCGTCAATCTCCGCATTTTTAATGATGCCGGTGGTGTAATGAACATTTCCGTAAAAGATATACGCGGCGAAATTCTTGTTATCAGCCAGTTTACCCTGTATGCTTCTACCAAAAAAGGAAACCGCCCCTCTTATATCAAAGCCAGTAAGCCCGAAACAGCCGTTCCGGTGTACAAAAAAATGATCAGCCGGCTTTCTCAGGATTTGGGGAAGCAGGTGTCGTCCGGAGTTTTTGGTGCCGACATGAAAGTGGAACTTCTAAATAATGGTCCGGTGACCATCGTTATTGACACGAAGGCCAAAGAATGATTTTTGTTCAGAGGGCGGGCGATGACACACCGATCTTTTCTGTATATCGCTTGCCGTTTTCCAGTTCCAGTAAAAGAAAGAAAATGTTTTCGGATATGTTAATGGTATACGAAAATTCCTGAACAGCCATATTTGTTTGCTCTACCACCCGGTGGCCTTTTGCCGACCATATCAGGAGGCTTTTCAGACTTACCTCGCTTTTGATGGTAATTCTTTTTGCAGAAGTGAGAACTTTGTAGGGCTTTCTTTCTGTTTTTTTGAAAGAGGTATTTTGAGGTAATACCGATTTCTGGGAATAGGATACGGCCACAAGAATCGTAAAAGCCACGCTGAGAAAGGCTTTCCGGATAGCTGGATAAATCATAAAAAATTCCGAATTAAGTTCAGAAGATGATTATTACTTTGTTTTCAGGGGCAGGGAGTGTCTAAACGGCAATAATCATGCTAAATTGCAGCAGCGCTCTAAAAATTTTGTTATGACTATACAGGAAGCCCAATTGCAGGTGGATCAGTGGATCAAAACAACCGGTGTCCGTTATTTTGGCGAACTAACCAATATGGCTATTCTTGCGGAGGAAGTAGGAGAACTTGCCCGGCACATGGCCCGCCAGTATGGCGACCAGTCGTACAAAGAGGAGGAGCGGCATACCGCCACAAAGCAGGAAATGAAAAATTTGCTGGCCGATGAAATGGCGGATGTTTTATGGGTGCTGCTTTGCCTGGCCAATCAAACGGGGGTCAATCTGACCGATGCCCTCATTAGCAATTTTCAAAAAAAGAGTATCCGCGATGCCCAAAGGCATCAGGAGAATGAAAAGTTAAGATAGCGAAGTCTTAACGTACATTTGATCTGTAAAAGAAAATTTTCTGCTGTATGAAACACATCGCATTCCAATTCTTTCTGCTGTTCCTGACCGGCCCGCATATCATCGCTCAAACGTATAAGATAGATACTACGGAGATCAGCTTCGAAAATAAGCTTCGGCCCTGCTTCAATGTAAAATACGATGCCGATGCCCGAACCGTAAAAAAAGCCTGGAGTGATTTTTTGAAAAACAATTATAAGATAAAAACAAAAGGGGTCAGCCTGTTTTCCGACAAAGATATTGTGAGCGGCGAAGACGTGACGATCGGAAGCATTTCCGACAAGCGGATGAATATTTATGCCAGTGTTACAGACATTGCCGGCGGATCAGAAATGAAATACTTTATGTCTTTTGGATATGATTTTTTCATAGGGCCAGACAATTACCCCGCCGAATTTACCAACATGAAAAACCTGCTGAACGATTTCAGCATGAAATTTCTCAATGATTATTACAAATCTGAAGCGTCCCGTATCACCAAAAATATCAGGGGGCTGGAAAAAGACATAAAATCAAAAAAGAAAGCGATTTCAAAAAATGATAAAAAAGCTTCAAAAGAATCGGCGGCGGTAGCCTCGGGTCTTGAAGCCAGAAACAAATCGCTGGAAATGGAAATAAAAGAGCTGGAAAGACAGATAGAGAATTATGCCGGCCAGCTGGAGGTAATTAAAGTAAAGCAGTCGGGCATTACCCGCAGCTAAACCAGATTTGCATCGCTTCAAAACAGCTTCGTTCCATATCTTTGCGCCCTATGACAAATGATACAAACCGGTTTCAGGCAATAATCTCCCATTGCAAAGAGTATGGATTTATTTTTCCCGGCAGCGAAATTTATGATGGACTGCAGGCCGTGTATGACTATGGCCAGTGGGGCAGCGAATTGAAAAGAAATATCCGGGATTACTGGTGGGATACGATGACCCGTAACTATGAAAACATTGTGGGTATCGATGCCGCCATCTTCATGCATCCCACTACCTGGAAGGCCAGCGGCCACGTTGATAATTTCAACGACCCGATGATTGATAACAAGGATAGCAAGAAAAGATACCGGGTTGATCACCTCATTGAATCCTACGCCGAAGCCCTGGAAAAAGATGGAAAAAAAACGGAAGCAGATAAAATTTTATCGGATATGGAAAGTCGTCTGGCCAAAGATGACTTTCCAGGGCTGAAGAATCTGATTGATGAATATAAAATTAAATGCCCCGTCAGTGGTACTTCCAACTGGACGGATATCCGGCAGTTCAACCTGATGTTCTCTACCGAATTTGGTTCGACCGTTTCCGGTGATGATGAGAACAATAAAGTATACCTGCGGCCGGAAACGGCTCAGGGAATTTTTGTAAACTTTTTGAACGTGCAGAAAACCGGGCGGATGAAAATTCCGTTCGGTATTGCGCAGGTCGGAAAGGCCTTCCGCAATGAGATTGTGGCGAGACAGTTTATTTTCCGCATGCGGGAATTTGAACAAATGGAAATGCAGTTTTTCGTCCGGCCCGGTTCGCAAAAAGAATGGTATGAATTCTGGAAAGAGGAAAGAATGAAATGGCATCTGAGTCTGGGAATACCCAAAGAAAGATTTCGTTTTCATGATCATGTAAAACTGGCGCATTATGCCGATGCTGCCTGTGATATAGAATATGAATTTCCTATAGGATTTAAAGAAGTGGAAGGCATCCATTCCCGCACCGATTTTGACCTGAAGAATCACCAGGAGTACAGCAAAAAGAAAATGCAGTACTTTGATAGTGATATTAACGATACTACCGGTAAGCCCTTTGGAAATTATATTCCTTATGTTATTGAAACTTCCATTGGCCTCGACAGGATGTTTCTGCTGCTGATCAGCGAAGCCTATCATGAAGAAGACCTGAGTACAGCAGATAAAAAAGATGAACGTGTGGTATTACGGTTTCCGCCAAAAATTGCTCCCATGAAGCTGGCCGTACTTCCGTTGGTTAAGAAAGACGGTTTGCCGGAAATAGCAAGAAGGATTATGGATGACTGTAAAACATCGTTTCGCTGTTTTTATGAAGAAAAAGACACCATTGGCAAGCGTTACCGGCGAATGGACGCTATCGGCACTCCTTTTTGCGTAACCGTAGATCAGCAAACAAAAGAAGATAATACAGTTACCATCCGCTACAGGGATACGATGCTGCAGGAACGGATACCTGCTGAAAAGGTCAGGCAAGTGGTACTAGCCGCAATGCAATAATTTTCTTCTCTTTACCGTTCAAGATTAACAGTTTTTTCTGTTTTCATTCCTTTATTTTAAGGGCGGTAATTATTGATCATTAACCTAAACTTCATTTTATGAGAAAGCTTCTTTTTTTTGCCAGCCTGTTTTTATTGCCAAAGGCATTTGTTTTTTGCCAGAAAAATAATTCCCGGACAAAGGAGAAGTTTATAGGATAAACCTCATTTATAGCCGAAGGAGGGGGACCGGGCATCGCATTTTCTGCCAATATGGACAGGCGGTTTTCTCCCGGCCGTCTTGGCTGGGGCGGAAGAATCGGCCTTGGGTTTGTAAGTGCGTATGACGATTATTATGATCCGGTGAATATGGTCTGGTACGGAGGAGATCAGAAATCGGCCATCACTACCCCGGTGCAGGTCAATTATATTTTTGGTAAGGATAACTCAGTGCATACATTAGAAGTAGGCGCAGGGTTTACTTATGTAAGCCAGAAGCTGACTATAATGAATTTTGATTTTTATGATGAAGACAGGAGATCACAATTCTTCGGCACATTCAGTTTTATGTACAGGCGTCAGCAGTTAAACGGTGGTTTTTCCTGGCGGGCAGGGTTTACCCCTCTTGTGGCAAAAAGCTATATACAGCCGTTTGCTGCGGTGAGTATCGGATATAATTTTTGACTTTCGCTGTAAAAGAAGGATCCGGGTTTATTGGAAATAAGGAACATTATCGTTACTTATGGCTTCCTTTTGCTGCCAGTAAGCTACTGTAACAATGTGTCCGTCTTTAGTGCGTAGCAATCTCCCGAAGAGAGCATTGACAGTATTGAAGGCCAGATTGGTAACACCAACGGTAAATGTTTCCGGAGGCGGTGTGTCAGATCCCACGGTTGAAGTTTGAGGTCCCCCTTCTGCCGGAGCAACCGGGTTTGCCGCAACCGCCGCTTTTGACGGAGGCGAAGGCGCAATTACTACTTCAAATTTATTATGCTCGAGCAGTTCCTTTAAGAATGCAGCTCTTTCCTTCGATACGTTTTTTTCCACAATGGAGCATTTGATGCCGTTTAGCTCTTCAAATTCATGGTTTTTATTTATTGCCATAAAAATCGGGTATTCAACAAAAAATTTAGAGAAACAAAAGCGCTATATACATGTGTATTATCTGATTTCCTTTACTAAAGAATAAATATACTGATAGGCGCCGCTGGCTAATCCGGTAATTACTATTCCGCTTACGCAAACAATCATTGCCAGCCCGGGCGCAAAGCCGGTTTTGACCGGTTCTATCGGATTATCACTTTCATCCATAAACATGGCTTTTATAATTCTTAAATAATAATAAAGCGAGATGACCATGTTTAGCGCTGCGATGGTGATTAACAGATAATTTCCTTTTCCTGCGCCGGCCAGCAATAAAAAGAATTTACCAAAGAAACCGGCTGTAGGCGGGATGCCGGCAAGCGAAAATAAAGCTATTGCCAGTACCCATGTCAGGGCCTTATTATTCTTGTAAAACCCTTTGTAATCATCAACTGTTTCTTTTCCGGTAACTGCACTTACCAAATTAATAATACCAAACGCACCAAGGTTGGAGAAAATATAAATCAGAATAAAATAAATAACCGATGTATTTCCCTCGGCCGATTGCCCGGTAATGCCGACAAGAATGAAACCGACCTGTGCAATGGAAGAAAATGCAAGAAACCGTTTCATATTCTGCTGGCGCAGGGCAAACAGATTGCCAGTAATCATGGTAAGTACCGAGAGCAGGAAAAAAACATTGTACCAGGTATCGTTTAGCGGTATAAATACATGGTATAAAACAGAAACCAGCACAAAGAGAATGGCGCTTTTTGATATAACCGATAAATAAGAGGTAACAGCCACCGGCGAGCCTTCATATACATCGGCAGTCCATAAATGAAAAGGCACGGCCGATATTTTGAATCCAAATCCCGAAATGAGCAGTATAAATGAGAAAAGGTTAAGAGGATGGAGTGTAAATGTTTTCGCCAGTTCTTCAAAATTTAATGTTCCCGTTGTGCCGTAAACCAGTGAAATACCAAACAAAAGCAACCCGGATGAAAATGCGGAAGAGATAATCATTTTAAATGCTGCTTCCGAAGAACGGGGTTTTTCCAAATCGAAATTGGCAAGGGCTGCCAGCGGAATCGTAGACAGTTCAAGCGCCAGGTAAAACATCAGCAGGTTGTTGCTGCTGAGCATAAAGAACATACCCAGTAATGTTGATAACAACAGTATATAAAACTCCGGCACATGTTTGTGTTTTTTCAGCCAATGATACGATTGCAATGATAAAATCAGTGTGCCGAGATTGAGCAGGTTTTTTTCAAAAATCAGCAGTTCATTGGTGCGGAACATATCGCCAAATAATACCCCGTTGCGGGCCGCAAAAAAGCCGGAGATAAAATTGATAAATAAAAGGGTATTTATGAAGTTAATAAGCGATCGGTTTTGCCACTCCTTTTTGCCGATCTTTAAAAAAAGCAGGATAAAGATGATAATGGTAATTATCAGTTCCTGTTTCATCAGTAAAAAAAAGTCGGCCGGCATCAAAGTTTTTATTTATTATTTGTTCAACAAATTTGTCAGTTTTTTCATGATCATTTCAGTTCCGGGATTTATTAAATCGCTTAAATAGAACGGCGCAGCGCCAATCAATACGATCCCGGCAATCAGCAGGCCGGCCGCCAATCGCTCGTTCCACTCTGCGTCGGGGAGTGATAAATGTTCGTTGTTTACAACCGGGCCCATAATAACTTTACCGGCAGCTCTCAAAATATAAACGGCTGTAACTACTATCGAGGCGCAGGCAGTAATGGTAGCAATCCGGTAAAATGCCTCCGCTTTCTCCCATGACCCCATAAATACAGTTATTTCGGCAACAAAGCCACTGAAGCCGGGCAGGCCCAGAGAACAAAGACCTGCAATAACAAACACAGTTGAAATAAACGGCATCATCTTCATCAGGCCGCCGAGTAGCGCTACCTGTCTTGTATGTGTTCGGTCATATATCATTCCGATGACGGCAAAGAAAAGCGCCGTCATCAAACCATGAGATATCATTTGCAGTACGGCGCCATCAATTGCGGTTTTAGTCAGCATGCCGATGCCCAGTAATACAAAGCCGCAATGGCTTACGGATGAATAAGCGTTAATGTATTTCAGGTCGGTCTGCATCATAGTAGCAAAGGCGCCGTATAAAATAGCAATACAGGCCAGTACGATAATAATCTGAGAATATTGCTGAGCCGCATCAGGCATTAAATAGGTAGCTACCCGCAGGCAACCGTATCCGCCGAGTTTCATAGAAATACCGGCAAGAAACATAGAGGCTGCCGTTGGCGCTGAGGAGTGACCATCCGGCACCCATGTATGGAAAGGAAATAAGGCCGTGAAAATACCAAAGCCTAAAAAAGCAAACGGAAAAAACAGGTTTTGCACTTCAGCCGGGACGTTCATTCCGGCTATTTGCAAAATGTCAAAACTGTTTGTATTGAAATAAAGTCCGGCTAATCCTACAAAAACCAGGGCGGAGCCGCCCATGAGCATCAAAGCCAGTTTCATGGCGCTGTATTCTTTCTTACCGCTACCCCATATGCCGATGAGCAAAAATTTAGGTATTACCGCGATTTCAAGGAAAAAAAACAGAGTAAATAAATCCAGTGAAATGAAAAACCCGTAGGCGCCAAGACTTAAAAAAATCAGCAGGAAAAAAAATTCTTTGCTTAGCTTTTCTGCCTTCCATGATACCAGCACACCCGCAATGACAACGCATGCGGTAAGAAGAATCATAGCAACAGAAATTCCATCTACACCGATGTGATAGTTTATTTTCCACGCTGCGTACCAGCTATAATTGTCTTCAAACAGAAAATGGGCAGTATTGCCCGCCTTTCTTTCCTGCCGATAGAAATACAATAAGATAAAACAAAGTAACAACTGCACAACCGAACCGATCAAAGCGATTATTCTTATCTGCTTCCGTCCTTTTGCAGGCAGAATGGCCATGGTGGTTAATAATGGAACTAATATCAGCAAAGAGAGATTCATCTGGTTTGTTTATCGTTAGGTTGTTGTGTTTAATTTCAAACTTCAGTCTTTGAAAAACTATTTCCACCAATACAGGAATACTACCGTCAGCGCTATGATACCACCTAAAAAATAAATGGCATAGTTCTGTACTTTACCGGACTGTATACCTTTTATCCATCCCGAAACTACTGCTGTGCTGCCGGCTATTCCGTTCATCAGCCCGTCTACAACATTCCGGTCAAACCATGCCGCCGGCCGGCCAATAAACCGGAAAATTATTTTTTTGGTAATGAAAAGATAAATTTCATCTATATAAAATTTTTTACTCGCTGCTTTGTAAAACATACCAGGTGACTGAGAAATTTGGTGCGACTGATCTTTTTCATCTTTATACATCCGCATGGCCAATAAAATTCCGGCGATTCCGAATACAACCGGCGCTATAGAAAACACAGGGTCAAAATGCGATTCAAGTATTCTGCCATCCGATGAAACGTACCTGCCAAAAGGAATAAAACCCGCCAACACAGTGCAGGCGGCAAGTATTATTAACGGAGCCTTCATGCTAACAGGGCCTTCGCTGTGTGGGTGATAAACTTTTTGATTTTTATTCCAGAAAACAGAGAAATACAGACGGAACATATAGAAAGCGGTAAGACCTGAAGTAAACAGTGCTGCTCCATAGACGAGTTTGTTTGAATGCCAGGCGGCCAGTAAGATTTCTTCTTTGCTGAAGAATCCGGCAAATGGCGGTATGCCCGCAATGGCAAGGCAGGCAATAAGAAATGTCCAGTGGGCAACAGGCAAATATTTCCGGAGACCGCCCATATCTTTCAATTCATTACTATGAATAAAATGAATTACAACACCAACGGCAAGAAACAATAATGATTTAAAGAAGGCATGAGTAAAGAGATGAAACAGGGAAGCGGTATACCCTAATCCATTTTCTCCGCCATAACCGGAAATGCCTAAGGCAAACATCATGTAGCCTATCTGAGACATGGTAGAGTAGGCAAGTATTCTTTTGACGTCCGTTTGCGTACAGGCAATAATGGCTGCAAGGAGTGCGGAAACGATTCCGACAAAAGTTACAATACTCAATGCAGCCTGTGTTAAAGTGAACAGGGGAAATAATCGTGCAACAAGATAAACCCCCGCTACTACCATTGTGGCAGCATGTATTAATGCTGATACAGGCGTGGGGCCTTCCATGGCATCGGGCAGCCAGATGTGCAAAGGGAACATGGCGGATTTGCCGGCACCGCCCATGAATACAAGCGTTAACCCCCATGTAAGCACACTGATGCCGACAAAGGAGGCTGTAGCGGTCCTGTTCAATTCGGGCGACTGCAGGTTGCTGATAAGTGTTCCGGTATCCAGTGATTGTCCGGTGAAGCCCAGTAACAGGATGCCGATTAAAAAACCCAGGTCAGCAAACCGGGTAACAATAAATGCTTTCTTGGAAGCTGCTACAGCAGAAGGCTTATCATAGTAGTAACCGATCAGTAAATAAGATGATACGCCTACCAGCTCCCAGAAAATATAAATCTGGAAAAGATTGCCGGCAACCACCAGGCCCAGCATGGAGAAAGTAAACAAAGCCAGGTATGCATAATAAGTACTAAAACGTTCTTCTCCTTTCATGTACCCGAGGCTGAAAATATGCACCATCAGCGAAACAAAACTGACCACCACCAGCATCATTACCGATATCGGATCCAGAATAATACCTATATCAATGCGCAAATTTTCAGAAAAGGAGAGCCAGGCGTATTTATGAGCAATGATGGTTTGATATGAATCTTTACCAAAGCCATCAATAAAAAAATAATTGAAAGCGGCATATAAAGCAAGCGCTGTTGAAACAAACATCAAACCGGTGCCAATAATACCGGAGGATTTTTTTAGATACCTTTTGCCGAAAAAACCCAGCAGTACAAATGCTGCAAGGGGCAGAAGGGGAATAAGCGCAGTATAAGAGGAATAACTCATAAAACCTTACCTGCCGCACTCCTTCTTTTTAAAAAGAAGGCAGGCTGTATTTTTTTTAATTTAACTTAATTGCTGTTTCTGCATATTTCATTTTATCAATTCCGGTTTTTGCTGTTTCGGACACGTTAATTTTATTTCTTTTTGCAACAGGCCGGCTTTGTAAACCGGCCTTAGGACAGCCCCGGAGTTACCACTTCATTTCTTCGGCACTTTCCACATCAATCGATTTATGACTACGGTACAGGTTGATGATAATCGCAATCGCTACTGCCGCTTCTGCTGCTGCAATCGTAATGATAAATATGGTAAAGAAGATGCCGTTGAGCTGATCGGGCCACACATATTTGTTGAATACAACGAAATTAATATTCACACTGTTCAGGATCAGTTCAATTGACATCAGCATGGTTATCATATTACGACGGGTAAACAATCCGTACATGCCAATAAAAAACAATGCGGAACTGACAAACAAAAAATGGGATATGGGTATTTCAGCCATTGTTTTCCTCCGGTTTTAATTTAATGGCAATTACGATACAGCCCACCATTGCTGCCAGCAGTAAAATACTTACTACCTCGAATGGCAAAGCAAAACCGTGCTCGCCGGTTTCCAGCATCTGGGTGCCGATTTTTTGTACGGTCCAGTCAAAGTGTTTACCGGCAGCCCTGAAATTATTTTTATAAATCAGCAAATAAGTAAATGCAAAGCCAAACAATACAGCCAGAACAGAAACAATGGTTCTTACCAGCGGCGCACGGGGCATTTCCTTACCCGACTGCTGTGTAAGAAAAATAGAAAACAGGATAAGCACCACGATTCCGCCGACATACACCACAATTTGCACTGCAGCGATAAATTCCACCTCCATCCAGAAAAACAATGCTGCTACGCCAATGAGCGAAAACAGCAGCCAGATAGCAGATCGGAAAATTTTTCTTGTAGTAACAGAAAGAATGGCTGTGCCTAAAATAAAGGCAGCGATCAGGTAGAATATGATTTGTGGTGCGGTCATGGTTTTATCCATCAATATTTTCCTAAAGCAGGAGAGGGGTCTGCTTCCGGTTTTTTAACTTAAAAACACCAATTAAACGTTTCATTTTATATCAATTATCACGCATCGGCTTTTACAACTTCAATCAGCCAGTCAGGCCTGCATGTCTGGGTGCTATTCCACCCCTTCCCTGATTTTGCTTTCGGGTTTATTCAAAATTTTGGTTAGCTGGCTTCTGTCGTACACACTGTGTTCAAAAGCATGCGCCATTTTTATGGCATTGGTGGGGCAGGCTTCGATACACAGGTTGCAAAACGTACAGAGTTCCAGGTGATATACAAACTTGTCAATTGCCTTTTTCTTTTTACCGTCTGCAGTGATGTCAAATTTTGTTATGATTTTAATGCTGCCGTTGGGGCAGGCCAGTTCGCAGGCTGTGCAGCCGGTACAGGCATGCTCGTTGTTTTCATCGTGCGGCATCACCACTTCGCCGCGAAAGCGTTCGGGCAGTACCAGGGCATCCCGGTTGTCGGGGTACTCCTGTGTAATCTTTTCTTTATGATGCAGAAGGGCATACCTGCCGGTAACTTTCATACCGGTGAGCAGAGATGTAAAACCGCGCCAAACGTCTGTTATGTACTTAACGGCCCCCTGCTTTCCCGAAGGGGCTGCTGAACCGTATTTCTTATCATTTATTTTTTCATGCATGCGGTTGCACTATCTTTTTTGCGTTCTTTCAAAAGGCTGAATAGAATTGTTGTAGTACAAGAGTGCGACGCAACGGAAGCTGAATAGCAGCACATCGGCTTACGCACCCAAATTAAAAAAACAATAAAAGAACTTTTGCAACACAATCCGTTTCTTCAGCCAGACTGGCCCAGTGTGCCGGCAGTTTGCACTCAGGGGCAGAGATTGGGAGGTGTGTTAAAAATGCCATCCCATTATCGCCATCAATGTTACCAATAAAAGATTAATCATGCTAATTGGTAACAGGTATTTCCATTCAAGATTCAGCAGTTGATCAATACGCAGCCGCGGAAAGGTCCATCGGAACCACATGATCACAAAAATCAAAAAAAATGTTTTACCAAAGAACCATACACTGGATGGAATATAATCCATGATTTGGTTGAACCGGGTGCCGGTGCCAAAATGCAGCGGCTGCCAGCCGCCAAAAAACAGCGTGGCGCCAATGGCGCATACAATAAACAGATTAGCGTATTCGGCAAGAAAGAAAAGGGCGAACTTCATTCCCGAATACTCGGTATGAAATCCTGCTGTGAGTTCTGACTCTGCTTCGGCCAGGTCGAAAGGAGCCCGGTTGGTTTCGGCAGTTACGGCAATCATAAAAATGATAAAGGCAATCCATACGGGCAGATGACCTTTGAAGATCCACCACCCGTTGGCCTGCGAGCCAATAATTTCAGAAATGCGTAAATCGCCTACCAGTATCACGATGGCCAGAATGGAGAATCCGGCCGACAATTCGTAACTCACAATTTGTGCGCCGCTGCGCATAGCGCCGAGCAGGGAATATTTATTATTGCTGGCCCAGCCTGCCATCAGTATGCCGATGACCGACACCGATGACACGGCAGTTACAAACAGCACACCGATATTGATATCCCAGATTTGTAATCCTTTTGCAAACACCAGCGGCGCCATCAGCATCATGGCAATGCTCATAACAATATACGGAGCCAGATTGAATAAAAACCTGTCGGCCCCATCCGGCGTCATTCCTTCTTTTACAATCAGTTTTAAAGTATCGGCTACTGTTTGAAACATTCCTCCCGGCCCTACCCGGTTCGGCCCAAGGCGCAGCTGCATCCATGCCGACACTTTGCGTTCCATCATAATAAGCACCAGCCCCAGCAGGGCAAACAGCCCGATAATACACGCCCCCACCAGCACAAATTCAATCAGCATAGGCCACGGTGCGCTGAAGTTGCTGCTCAGCCATTGATGAATGTTGTTTGCTATGGATTCTAAACCTGGCATTATAATAATGTTCCCGTCGTTATTGCTGCTATTCAGCTTCCGTTGCGTCGCACTCTTGTACGTTTTTATCGCTGTTCGGCAAAGCGCTGTAGCTTATTTAAAAGTTTATTTACTCATTTCACCTCTTCCACGGCAACAGAAGCGTTTCAAAGTTGTTACTGTTTTTACCTGCACCGTGCCTGTTTCTTTTCAACACTAATTTTATAGTTTATCAATCATAAATAGGCAGCCTGTGTTTTTTTTGCCGGCTGGCAGGCACAGAGGATTACCTGTCAATGTCCGGTATCACCAGATCAATCATTGCCATTATAGCTACCAGGTCTCCAATCTTTCCGCCGCGGGCCATATGATCCAATGCATTCAGATTGCTGAAGCCCGGTGAACGGAACTTGATGCGATAAGGCGTAGTGCCCCCTTCGCTTACAATGAACACACCAAATTCGCCCCTTGCCGTTTCCACTCTTGAATAATATTCTCCTTTGGGCAGCTTCAGCACCGCTTTTGTTTTGGCCTGGTAATCGCCTTCAGGAATGTTATCAATCAGTTGCTCTACTATATATAAAGACTGCCGCATTTCCCGCATCCGCACCAGATAGCGGGCCAGGCAATCGCCGCCGGTTTCAATACATTCTTCAAACTGCAGCCTGCCGTACACTTCATACGGGTACAGTTTTCTGATATCGCAGCTTACACCGCTGCCCCTTGCCGTGGGTCCGGTACAGCCATACGAAATGGCATCTTGTTTTGACAGGTAACCGATACCCTTTACCCGGTTTTGAAAAATCACATTTCCTGTCAGTAGTTCATCGTATTCGTCAATCTTTTTTTTGAAGTGGGCAATAAACTCCCGTACTCTTTTTTGAAAATTGGGATGAATATCCGTCATCACACCGCCGGGTACCATGTAATTCATGGTTAGGCGTGTACCGCAGGTTTCTTCAAAGATCTCGGTTATCATTTCTCTTTCCCGAAATGCGTGAAAGAAAGGAGTAAGTGCCCCAATGTCCATAGCCGCTGCACCCCACCACAGCTGGTGCGAGGCAAGGCGGGTGAGTTCATCCATCAGTACACGAATTACCTGAGCACGGGGCGGCACTTCAATCTGTAATGCTTTTTCCACACAAAGGCAGCAACCGTGGTTGTTGATGTGCGAAGAAAGATAGTCCATTTTGCTGGTTACGTAAATGAACTGCCGGAAGGTAAGGCTCTCACACATTTTCTCTATCGAGCGGTGAATATAACCGAGATGCGGTTCTACTTTTTTAATTGTTTCACCGTTCAGTGTAATTACCAGGTGCAGCACACCATGCGTACTGGGGTGCTGCGGCCCCACGTTGATTATCATATCGCCGAATACATCAGATTCGCCAGCTTCAGATTGTTTTACTATTTCGGTTTCGCGATACAAATTCTTTTTTATTTCATTATTAATTATTGGCTATTGAGTGCTTGTCTCTGACAACAATCAATAATTTATAGTCGAATCATATTTACAGAGTCTTCAAAATCTTTCCGCAAAGGATATTTTCCTTCCCATCCTTCGGGCAAAATCAGTAACCGCAGATCAGGATGATTCAGGAAATTGACGCCAAACATTTCGTACACTTCCCGTTCATGAAACTCAGCGGTTTTCCAGATAGAGGATACCGTTTCGATTTCAGGATTGTTTCTGTCAAGCTGCACTTTTACCACTAACTGATGACGAAATTGTGTCGACTCCAGATGATATACCATCGTAAGATGTGTTTTCCAGTCCACGCAGGTTTGGCAAAACAGATAATCAAAATTCAGTTCCGGGTGATTGCGCAGTACCGCAGCGGCAGAAAGAAAATCGCCAGCAGTACTATTCATATTCAGCCACTCGCCGGTTTCTTCAAAAGATGCAGATGGAAAAAGCGCAGCAAGCGTATTTTTTAATTCTTCTTTTGTCATGAATAGTAAATCATATTTTTAACAGGTCCGGTTTCCTTTCAGGCAACAGGGCTTATGCCACCTTCATATCATTTCGTATCTGTTCTCTTGTCATTCCTTTCCTGATTTTTTGCTGAAGCATCATCAGCGAGTGAATCAATGCTTCTGGTCGCGGAGGGCAACCCGCTACATATACATCCACAGGAATCACATGATCGGCCCCTTTTACCACAGAATAGGTGTTGTAGAAAAACGGGCCGCCGCTGGTGGCACAGGCACCCATAGCTATTACATATTTCGGATCGGCCATCTGGTCGTACAGCCTTTTCAGCACGGGAGCCATTTTGTTTACGATTGTGCCTGCAATAATTATTACATCGGCCTGCCGCGGAGTGGCCCTTGCTACTTCAAAGCCGAACCTTGACCAGTCAAATTTTGCCGAAGCGGCGCTCATCATTTCAATGGCGCAGCAGCTGGTGCCGAATACCAGCGGCCAAAGCGAATTACTGCGTGCCCAGTTGATAACATCATCCAGCCTGCTTACGAGCACACCGCCTCCGGGAGCAGGATGTACCTGACCGGGAAATGCGGCAATGCCGCTGTGCTCTTCGCCAAAACGGTACACTTTTGATGATTCAATATTTTTTAATACGTCATTCATCGGCCAATTAAGCTGTAAACTTTTCAACTAATCAGCTAACCTACTGCCACTTCAGCGCTCCCTTCTTATGTGCATATAAAAATCCCATGAAAAGAATAAAAAAGAAAATCACGATTTCCACAAGAGCAACCCACCCGGCACTTTTTACTACCACGGCCCACGGATATAAAAAAATCAACTCCACATCAAAAATCAGGAAAATGAGCGCAAACAGATAATAACCGACATTGAACTGTATCCAGCCAGGCCCTACCACAGGCACACCACACTCGTAAGGCTCGCCCTTCTGCTGATTTTTTGTTGCCTTTAAAATTAGTTTTGAGACGAGGATAGCGATGCCGGAGAAGGCAACGGCCGCAATCATTAATACAATGAGCGAGGATGCACCCATAGGGAAACTCAGCTTTTTACGAATATAGTAAAGTACAGCGGAAAAGCAGACATGCTGTAAACCAGATTTATTTTTTGCTTCTACCCATATAATTCCTGATGAATTGCTTTTTTATCATAGCCCATTGCAATAATTCGTTGTTTGGCTTCGTCAATCATGTTTTTCCAGCCGCACAGAAAAAAACTGGCTGGCTGCCTTTTTGTGCAAAGTTCTTCGTAGATGCTGTGCACATAACCTTTTCGGCCGGGCCAGTCTTCGCGGCTTAACGTTGGCATAAAATGAAAATCCGGGAGGTCTTTTTCCAATTGAAGCATTTCGTCGTAATAAAGAATGTCTTTTTTCGTTCGGGTACCAAAAAGAAGGTAGATAGCAGCATGCGGAATCCGGTGATTTTTTACGTAATGCAACATGCTTCTGAATGGCGCTATGCCGGTGCCGGTGCAAATAAGAAAAAGATCTTTCTCCAGACTATCATCGCGTAATGTAAACACTCCCTGTGCACCACGGAAAATAAGTTCACTTCCTACTTTCACCTCATTAAACAGATAAGTAGTACCCAGGCCGCCTTCCAGCAATACAATGATCAGTTCAAAAATGTTGGTGCCGTCGGGGCATGAAGCGATAGAGTAACTGCGCCATCTTTTATTTGGTTTTTCATGAATAGGAAGATCCAGGGTTACAAATTGTCCGGGTTGGAAATCAAACTGGGTCAGTTCTGGCACCTGTACCCAAAACCGCTTGGTATTATAGGTTTCATCTTCAATTTTTGTGACCACGCCTTTGCGCCAGGGAAGAAGAGCCATGAAACGTGTTTATTAGTTTATCTAAGATTGGAAAGTAAAGAATAAAATGATTGCCTGTTGTCAAAAAACAGTGTCCTGATAACTATCAGGACACCATTTCAAAGCCAGCTGGCAAGCAATCGAACATTTAAAAATAAATAAAAAAGTGAGATGACCAAATTTTTGTTATTGGGTGATGTCGGGCGGCAGAACTTTGAATTCCTTTACACGGGTATAGTATTTTTTCTCTTTATACAGAAAGCCTACGGTTAACCCGGAATCATGAGTGAGCCCGGATTTGCCTGCATCGGAGATTTTTTTTTCTGAAAGTTTATCCGGCAATACCAGCATTACTGTATTGGATGTGGCAGGAACCAATAAAACCGTATCGGTACGGTTGTATTCATTGTACCTGAGTTTTTGCACCGGGGTGGCACTTACTTTTTCAGTCTTTACAGTGTAGTGCAGCGTATCAATCCATATTTCTGTAATTGTTACGGGATTCTTTTTCAGATTTTCGGTATATATAAGATAGTTCTTTTTTGGAGCGTATTCATTGCGGATTTTATTCCCGTTTTCATCGATGCCGGCCGGAATGATGCCGGGAATTATTGCCTGTGAGTAGGCGTACACTTTTATTACGTTTTTTTTCTGAATGCTGCATGCCGTAAGAAAAAGAATTAATGCAGGAACAGTATATGCAAATTTATTCTTCATATTCTGATGATGCGAAAAACCCGCCTGCCGGTCTAAAAAACCTGTTAAAAGAAACCAAACCCTCTTCCGGCAAGAGGGTTTGGCTTTATCGTATTATTTTCTGGATATGTCTGTACTTTCTGTTATCGCTTGTGATGCTGAGTATATATGCGCCACGTGCCAGATTTGTTATATCAACAGTTCCGTTCTGGTAACCGGCTTCAAGGCGTATCATTTTTTGCCCGCTCATAGTAAATAACTCAACCGTAATCTTTCTGATCTCAAACCGGTTGCCAATTCTGTATTGTAGCGAAGCGGTATTGAAAGTTGGGAAAACAGCCGATATAAAATTCTTATCATTTACTATAGGATCATCAATACCAGTAGGGGTTGGCGGATTGAAGTTGGGAGTTCCCAGCTGGGTATAAAATAAGCCGTTTCCATGTGTGCCTACAGCCAGTACATTGTCTGCCGGCCGGTAAGCCAAAGATTGTATAACAGCAAAGTTGAGAACGCTGCCTCCCTCCCGCTGCCAGGTGGGGGTTCCGCCGGCCAGCAAGGTAGTGCCAAGATTTTCTACGCCAAACAAACCTGCTGCTGTTCCTACGTAGTATTCAGTAACGGGGTTATTGGAAGCATCTTTTTTAACAACAATCACACAACTGCGGGCTGAAATATAGCCGCTGTTTATAGTGCCTGCCAGATTGCCTTCAGCCTGTCTCCAGTCAGGAGACGCACTTTTTGCGTTATTAGTCCACCAGATATTGACTATATTATCCAGATTGTTTCCATTGGTGGCGCCGTAGTTGCTGATCACAATCATAATTTCATTATCATCGTTGGGATTGACAGCAATATCCTGGATATTAAAACTTCCCAGACCGGGCGGAGTTATGTTTACCGGCGCCTGGGCAGGCGATGCTCCGCGGGGATTATCCAGCCGGAAAACGCGTCCATTGGTGGTACCGATGTATAACGAATGATTGCTTCCATAATTACCGCGTGTAAACGCCAATGCTCTTATAGCAATGTTTGTTCCATTGGCTGGGCTGGTTGGGTTTACTGCCTGCGATACACCTGTCAGTTCGGTCCAGCCCGAGGAAGTAACGGTTGACCCGTTTGTGGTGCGAAAAAGACGGTTGAAGTTAACGTAATAAATATCTTCGGTGTTATCAGGATTTACTCTGAAATTGGTAACAAACTCGCCAAACTCTGATCCCGATCCTCCGGGAGTGGCGGTAAGCCCTGAAGGGGTAATGGTTGTAGAGGAGGGAGACGAAGAAAGCTGAACCCTTCGCATGGTACCCAGTTGGGAAGAGGTATAGAGGTATTGGTTCGACCCGCTTATTTTTGAAAAACCGGTATAGCCTCCATCGCCACCCGATATTCTGGCGTGGTTATTACTGTCGGCTGTGGCTGTACCTACCAGTCCGGTTTTATCCCGCATATAAGTACCATTATCCTGCGAGCCTCCGGCAAAATTATTTTTACCGGTTTCAGGATCAATAGCAATGTTATAGTACTGCAATGTCTGGTATTTGCTGGTCATGGTCCATACCACATTATTATTACCGGCAGTGTTGATATTTGCCGTTCGCTGCACGCCGCCGTCGTTGGCACATAATGCTTCATCGCTGTTTAAAGGATGAAAAACAAGGTTGTGAATGTCGGCATGGCTGCCCGGGTATAAAAACACCCCGTTGGTAATGGTTACTGATTGAGAATGATAACCTCCGATCCAAGAGGTATTGGCAGTAGTTGCAAAGCCATCGGTTGAACGGTACAGGCTGGTGCCTCCCAGCAATACAAAATTTTCGTCTGTAGGTTTTACGGTAATAAAAAGATCGTATCCGCCCTGAATGGCAAACGGGTCGGTAGCAGGGTTATTTCCTCCGGGAAAGTCGGGAACATTGGCAGACCGGTTGGTCCATACATTGGTTCCTCCGGTCATATCCAGTTTAAACAGATCAGCTTCTTTATCAAAGTTCGGACTGGCATTAGACAACCCGTTTTCATAACATACGTATACGATATTTTCATTTGAGGGCGCCATTGCCATCACTATCCTTTTTGGAATAATGGTGGTTGATCCGGAAAAAACTTCATAGGAATTTCCTCTCCATCCTGCTACCGAATCAACATTCAGCGTAAGCCCGCCTGCAATTCTTGTAAAAGTACCTTGGTTTCCTGTGTTGGAAACCCATACGCCCCGCAATGCAGGATCCGGGTTGCCTCCATTAATACCTATCAGCACTTTACCGGTAGAAGAAACGATTACATCGGTTTGACCTGCCGAAGAAATGGCACCTACGCTGCCCCCGAAAACAACCCGGTAGGTGGCGCCTCCATCGGATGAGCGTATTATTCTTCTGTGCCCGGCTATGTATAAATCGCCATTTACAGGGTTTACCACCAGTTTATGTACAAAATCAAAAGGATGATCAAATCTTTCAGCTACGCCGGGGCCCAGTATGCCGCCGCCGATATCCGTTATTGTATTCAAAGGAAGTCTTGACCAGGTGGCTCCGTTGTCGGTCGATTTATAAAGACCAAAACCCAGGTAGTTGGCTCCAATTTCGTCGGCTGTATTTCCAAAAGGCTCGCCGCCGCCTGCATACCAGGTGTTTTGATTTCCTGGTCTGGGGTCCTGGGCAATAGCTGTTACGTTGTGAATCTCATTGTCTGGCGACACCCTTGTCCAGTTGGCTCCCCCATTGGTTGTTCGGTAAATGCCGCCGCTTACACTGCCTGCAATAATTACCTGGTTGCCGCCGGTTCCATAACGTACATCGTAAGCCAGAGCCCGGGTTCTTCCGCCGATATTATCGGGACCTGCCGGGATGTACGTATTCTGGATGGTTGTTCGCGAAACGGGATCGGTATATCTGCGCAAGGGGATTGTTTTTGCAAACGCAATTTCCTGTTGCTGTATCCGGTAAGGAACCTTGCCGGTTACCGGATCTCGGATCATGTCGGCTTCGTATTTGCTTCGCAGATAATGATGCAGGGCAGCCGTTTGTTTAGTGCGGTCTGAGCTTTTTTCTTTAAAAACAAGTTCGTTATTACGGGGATCGGCTTTTTGAGTTTGAAATAATAAAAAGAACAGAAAAACAAGACCCGCGGTAATCGTCGTAACCAGTGACAAATTTTTCGTTTTCATGTAAAGGGGCAATAAAAATTTTAATGTAGCAATTTAAGAAAATATAACCTGGAAACATACAGATGTTTTACAACATGTGCGTGCTTTCTTATTTTTGCAGCGCAAATGAGTGTCAGGGATTTGTTGAATTTGTATCAGGATACTCCCCGCCTTTTTCAAATTGCGGACAGGCTTTCTTTTTCCCGGCCCCAGCGCATCCGGCTCAATAATCTGAACGGAAGCTCCCCCGAATTCGTTGTATCTGCTGCTTTCTTCCACCCCTCCTGTGCACAACTCAATCACCTTATCGTACTCAACGATGCCGAGGATGCCGCATATTTTCACAATACGCTTGAAAACCTGACCGGAGCCCTTGATCTTTTTTATTTCCCTTCTTCTTTTAAAGATCTGCCCGCCGGGCGTACGGGACGAAAAAGCGTTTACTTATTAAACAGCAGCCATGTTATGCTGCGTACCGAGGCGCTGACAAAGATCGCTTCTCAACATGAAAGCGGTACGGGAGTCAATAAAAAAATCATCGTTACAAACCCGGAAGCACTGTTCGAAAAAGTGGTAATTCCCGATGTGCTCTCTTCCGGCATTATTTTTATCAAAACAGGAGATAAGCTGAATACAGAAAAACTATTTCTTCAGCTTTCGGATTTTGGTTTTGAAAAAACAGATTTTGTATTTGAGCCGGGGCAGTTTGCGATCCGCGGAGGCATTATTGATATTTATTCGTTCGGAAACGAAAAGCCGTATCGTATTGAACTGTTTGGAAACGATGTGGACTCCATCCGCATCATTGACCCCGAAACTCAGCTCAGCGAAAGAAAGCTGCTGCAGGTAAGCATTATTCCGAATCTGGATATTCAGTACCGGGATGAAAAACGAATTTCGTTGCTCGATTTTCTTCCGGAAAATACGGTGATCTGGATACAGGATGCGGATTTATGCAAAGAAAAGATCAGAATATGCCGGCAGGAACTGGAGGGTTTCTTAAACAGTAAAAGCAATCAAACGGAGCCTGATGAAACGGACAGCAGGCTCATGAGGCAGATATCCGATTCCGATTTTATTTCACCGGACGAACTGGAAGAGGGAATCAGCAGAAGACACTGTGTTGAATTTGGCGCCCGGGGGCCTGCCGCATCTGTTTTTGAAATTGATTTCAATACCCGCGAACAACCACCGTTTAACCGGCAGTTTGACCTGCTGGTGAGAGATCTTCAGCAATGGGAAAAAAAAGGGTTTCGCATTTTTATTTTTGCCGATAACCCGCGGCAGTTAGAAAGGCTTCACAGCATTTTTGAAGATTTGCCCGCCCGGCCCGGCGAAAAAGCAGAAATTCATTTTACACCTGTTGCCACTTCGATTCACAAAGGGTTTATTGATGAAGATCTGAAAATGGTATGTTATACCGATCATGAAATATTTCAGCGTTATCATAAGTACCGGATAAAACAGGCCTATAATAAAAACAAAGCGTTAACACTGCGTACCCTTCGTGAGCTTCAGCCGGGCGATTATGTTACACACATCGATCACGGGGTTGGGGTTTTCAGCGGGTTGCAAAAAATTGAAGTCAACGGAAAACTACAGGAAGCGGTTCGCATCCTTTACAAAGACAGCGATATTCTTTATGTAAATATCAACTCGCTGCATAAGATTGCCAAGTATACAGGCAAAGACGGCACCATTCCGAAAATAAACAAACTGGGCAGCGATGCGTGGAGCAAACTGAAGGAAAAAACCAGAACACGGGTAAAAGAAATCGCATTTGATCTGATTAAGCTTTATGCCAAACGAAAAGCGAGAAAAGGTTTGCAGCATTCGCCCGATACCTATTTACAAAATGAACTGGAAGCCTCCTTTATTTATGAAGACACTCCGGATCAAAGCAAGGCCACGGCAGATGTAAAAAAAGATATGGAGTCGCCATCGCCGATGGACCGGCTGATTTGCGGCGATGTAGGTTTTGGAAAAACAGAAGTGGCTATTCGCGCCGCATTTAAAACCTGTGTGGACGGCAAACAGGCCGCTGTGCTGGTGCCTACTACCATTCTCGCTTTTCAGCATTACAAAACTTTTCAGGAAAGACTGACCAACTTTCCGGTTACTGTCGATTATATCAACCGCTTTAAATCAGCAAAAGAAAAGAAAGAGACGCTGAAGAAGCTGGAGGAAGGAAAGATTGATATCATCATCGGCACACATGCCCTTCTGGGAAAAGAAGTAAAATACAAGGATCTGGGTTTACTAATTATTGATGAAGAGCAGAAATTCGGGGTAGCACATAAAGAAAAAATCAAGAATATAAAATCGACGGTTGATTGCCTGACGCTGACAGCCACTCCCATTCCCCGAACGCTGCAATTCAGTTTGATGGGAGCAAGAGATTTAAGCATCATCAATACGCCTCCTCCCAACCGGCAACCCATCCAAACAGAAGTGCAGGTGTACAATGAAGACAACATTCGCGATGCTATTTATTTTGAAGCGGAAAGAGGGGGGCAGGTTTTTTTCATCCATAACCGTATTCAGGGCCTGGCCGAAATGACTACCATCATACAGGGCCTTTGCCCCGATCTGAGTATCGGCTTTGCTCACGGGCAAATGGAAGGGCATTTGCTGGAACAGCGCATTCTTGATTTTATCGATAAAAAATACGATGTGTTGGTTTGTACCAACATCGTGGAAAGCGGTGTGGATATTCCCAATGTAAACACCATCATTGTAAACAATGCCCATCAGTTTGGATTGAGCGACCTTCATCAACTGCGGGGACGGGTGGGCAGAAGTAATAAAAAGGCATTTTGTTATTTATTGGCTCCGCCTATGAGCACACTGCCGGCCGATTCGCGAAAAAGATTACAGACACTGGAACAGCACAGCGAACTGGGCAGCGGTTTCCAGATTGCCATGCGGGATCTGGATATCCGCGGAGCCGGAAATCTTTTGGGAGGAGAACAGAGTGGTTTTATGGCGGAAATCGGATTCGAAACCTATCAGAAAATTCTGGATGAAGCGATACGGGAATTGAAGCGGTCCGATTTTAAAGAATTGTTCAAAGAGGAAATTTCGAAGCAGGATGACTTTGTACAGGATTGTACCATTGATACCGACCTTGAGATTCTGATACCGGATGACTATGTGGAAAGCATCACGGAAAGACTGTCGTTATACCAGCGGCTCGACAACTGCGAAACCGAAGCGGAATTGCAGGAAATGCACAATGAGATTAAAGACCGCTTTGGCCCGCTGCCACCGCCTGTGGAAGATCTTTTTATCACAGTTCGCTGTCGTAAGCGGGCAGTCGATCTGGGATTTGAAAAAATGAGCTTGAAAGAAAATACACTGAGATGTTATTTCATCAACCGCCCCGATTCTCCTTATTTTGAATCCACGACCTTCCAAAGAATATTATCGTTTATTCAAACGGAAACCAACAGAGCCCGGCTAAAACAAACAGGCAGACTGTTTGTTCTGATTGTAGAAAAGATGAACTCAATGAACGAAATGCTCCGGTTTTTGCAGGCTATGCATGCCTATGTTTTCGTATCGGAGAAGGTAGCCGGCTGAAAAGAAGTTTGCATAAACATAAATCGCATTTCTCATTCATTTGTTTTATTTTTATAGATAATCCAGAATATGAGAATCCGCCCATTACCATTATTAACCTGCCTGGTAATTTTATCCGCCTCTTTACGTGCACAGGATAATTCCGATTACAACGTTTTACTGAGAACGGGCACCGTACAGCCCGAAAAGAATATCGATGCCGCATCGCTGGAACGGTTTAACAACGATCTCCGGTGGGTCAATAATAAATCTGCCGCGGTGTTTCAGTTTCAGCAAATACCCACTGCTTCGCAACGTGCAGAACTTGAAAATTCCGGGCTGAAACTGCTGGATTACATCCCCCGGAATGCCTATATAGTCGGCATTCATCAAAAACCCGATCTTGCTTTATTGCAGAGAGCCGGCGTTGTATCCGTTTTTCAATTAACGCCTGCCCAGAAACTGCAGCCTTCACTGGTTGCAGGCAATATACCATCGTGGGCACGAAAATCGCCGGGAAAAATAGAATTATGGATTCAATGGGTTGAAACATTTTCTTTTGAAGAAATAAAAAAGGAGTTTGCGTCAAAAGGGGTTGAAATAAGCAATGATGATTACATTTCCTATCAGGTTTTGGGTGTCATCATTCCGCAAAACAGACTGGAAGAACTGGCTTCTTATCCATTTATTCAATATGTGCAGCCGGCACCGCATGGAGATCAGCTGCTGAATTTTGTCAGCCGCACCAATTCGAAAGGAAATGTATTAAGTGCGGCATCCGGTGTTGGCGGATTTGACCTGACGGGCGAAAATGTTGTAATCGGAGTGGGAGATGATGCAGACGTGCAATATCATGTTGATTTCAGAGGCCGGCTGATAAACCGGGCCGGTGCCGGAAATTTTTATCATGGAAACCATGTAACCGGAACCGTGGCCGGTGCCGGAAATGTAAATGAACTTTTTAAAGGGTACGCTCCCCGGTCTACAATTGTTTCGCAGCTTACCTCCGGAATTATTTCCAATGCTTCGACGTATGTTACCGATCATAATATGGTAATCACAAATAATTCTTATGGCGACATTGTTGGTGATTGTGATTATGCAGGAACTTATGATCTTTTGTCCCGCATTCTGGATCAACAGGCTACCAGCCTGGTGCATCTTCAGCATGTGTTTGCCGGAGGAAATGACGGTAGTGCCACCTGTGCCCCGTATCCGGCAGGTTTTCATACGATACTGGGTGCTTATCAGTCCTCAAAGAACACGCTGGTTGTGGGAGCAACGGAAAGCACCGGGGCGGCCAGCAGTTTTTCCAGCCGGGGTCCTGTAAACGATGGCAGAATAAGACCGGATATTATGGCCTACGGTCGTTTTTCGATTTCAACAGTGCCTAATAATACGTATGGATTCAGTTCGGGTACCAGCATGGCATCGCCTGCCGTAGCCGGCGGATTGGGTTTGTTATATCAAAGATATCGTCAGTTAAACGCAGGCGCCAACCCGAAAAGCGGTTTGATGAAAGCATTGATTTGTAACGGGGGATATGACCTGGGAAATACGGGAGCAGATTTTATTTACGGGTATGGATGGATGAACCTGCTTCGTTCAGCAGACATGCTGAATAATACAAGATATTTTATTTCTACAGTTAATAACGGCGGCAGCAACACGCATACTATTACCGTGCCGGCAAATACGGCTCAGCTGAAGGCGATGTTGTACTGGCACGATCCTGCCGCATCGGTACTGGCCAACCCCACACTGGTAAATGATCTTGATCTGGAAATTACAGACCCCTCTGCCGTGATAAATTATCCTTGGCGGCTCGATACGGTTCCGGCAAATGTAAATAACCCGGCTACAACCGGGGCCGATCATATTAATAACATGGAGCAGGTGGTAATTACCAACCCCGCCGCAGGAAATTATACTATTACGATAAAAGGAACCGCGGTAACCCAAAGCCCGCCGCAGGAATATTTTGTGGTTTATGATTTTATCCCCGTTTCAACGCAGATATCCTTTCCGTTGGGAGGAGAAGCGCTGAATCCCGGCGAAACCGTACTTATCCAGTGGGAATCATATGGCGACCCGGCAAATACATTCACCGTTGAATATTCAATTAACAATGGCTCTACCTGGACGGTAATCAATAATAATGTAGCCGCTAATCTGCGTCAGCTAAGCTGGACGGTTCCCAATGTACAAACCGATCAGGCGTTGGTAAGGGTAACGAGAAACAGTACGGCATTGGTAAGTACCAGCCAGGCTTTTACCATACTTGGAATTCCCACAGCATCTTTGGCAACCACCCAGTGCGAAGGATACATTGCACTTAACTGGACATCGGTAACCGGAGCTACAGATTATGAAGTCTTTCGTCTCATTGGCAATGAGATGACGCCTGTAGCAACCACTGCATCTACTTCGTATATTTTTAGTGGTTTATCGCCCGATACTACCTATTGGGTTTCCGTAAGGGCACGATTGAACGGGAACCCCGGACGCAGAGCCGATGCCATCAGCCGAAGGCCAAACAGCGGAACCTGCGCCGGTACTATTTCGGATAATGATCTGCGAATGGAAGCAATAACAGGGCCTGCTTCCGGCAGAATTGCGACTTCAACGGCATTAACAACAACTACAAGCATAAGCGGCAGATTTAAAAATCTTGATGACGCTGCCATTACCAGTTTTGATATTAGGTATTCGGTAAACGGAGGTGCGTGGACAACAGAAACTGTGAACACAACAGTAGCTGCCGGAGCTACTTACACCCACACATTTACCGCCACCTACGATTTTTCAGCTGCCGGAAATTATGAACTGAGAATTGAAGTAATTAACCTGAGCGGTGTTGACCCCGTTTCGGCCAATAACATCATTACCGATACCATTAAGCAAATTGCCAATAACCTGATCGTGTTGCCGTTTTCAGATGATCTGGAGTCGGCCAGCGCAGCTTCTTATTACAAAAATTATACTGGGGTAAACGGTATTGAACGCTATGATTACAGTAAAACATTCACACAGGGAAGGTTAAGCACCTATTTGAACTCCGGAATGGCTTATTCAGGAACTAAATCTCTCTTACTTGACCTTGACGGGTATGATCCCGGCGGAAATTCCAATTTCGTTACCGGTACTTATAATCTGACCGGAATCAATGCAGCCACGCAGGATATCCGGCTCGATTTTCAGTATAAGCAACATGGCGACAGTGTGCCGCATGCCAATAATACAATATGGATCAGAGGCAATGATACACAGCCCTGGATTTCTGCTTTCACTCTTTCTGCCAATGAAAATGAACCTGGTGTTTTCAAAAAGTCACCCAGCATTGAAGTTTCCGATCTGCTTATAGCCAACGGTCAGAATTTTTCTTCCAGTTTTCAGGTTCGTTTCGGTCAGTTTGGTTACGTTCGTATCAGCGACAATTTTGGATTTCACGGAAACAGTTTTGATGACATTCGTCTTTACGAAGCTACCGATGATGTTCAGATGATCAGTATTGATACACCCATTGTAAACAGTTGCGGGCTGAGCAGCGCCGTTCCTGTGCGCATATCTGTTCGCAATTCGTCTTCATCCACCATTACTAATATTCCTGTTCAATTAATCATTGACGGGGGCGCCCCGATAATAGAAAATATACCTTCCATCGGGCCTGATGCTACGGTTACCTATACGTTTACTGCCACGGCCGATCTTTCTGCCATTGGCAGCCATACGCTGGAAATAGAATTGCAGTATCCTACAGATAATTTTCCGGACAACGATACGCTTTCGGTAACGGTGATAAACGCTGCTATTATAAACACGTTTCCTTACCTTCAGAATTTTGAAAGTACCGCGGGCGGCTGGTACAGCAGCGGAAAAAATGATTCGTGGCAATACGGAACTCCCGCATCAACCAGGATCAGCACAGCCGCCAGCGGCATCAGGGCCTGGAAGACAAACCTTGCAGGAAATTATAATAACCGGGAAACTTCTTACCTGTATTCGCCATGTTTTGATATTTCAGGAATGACTGTACCAACACTTAGTTTCAGTACAGCGCTTGATCTGGAAGACTGTGGCGGAACATTTTGCGACGGCGCCTATCTTGAATATTCAGCAGATGGTATTACATGGACCCGGCTGGGTTCGGTGGGTGCTGGTACCAACTGGTACAATAAAAACTATGGCGGCAGCCATATGTGGAGCGTGGAAGATTATACCAGATGGCATGTGGCCACAATACCATTGCCCGCCGGTATCAGTAATCTGCGGCTGCGGTTTGTGGTTTCATCGGATCCATTTGTAACCAGAGAAGGCATCGCTGTGGATGATATCCATATTTACGATAACACCATGGGAATTTATGATGGAATAACGATGGGCTCGCCGGTGAATCAGAATATTACCGGCGGCACCGCGTGGATCGATTTTGTATCGGGCGGTAAACTGGTGGCTTCCATCAATCCCAATAATCAGAACATGGGCAGCACCAATGTGCAGGCATTTATAAACACCGGCAGCGTACGCAATGACGGTCTTCAATATTATCACGACAGAAATATAACGATAAAGCCCGCCACAACATCGCTTGCCGACTCAGCCGTTGTACGATTTTATTTTCTCGATTCGGAAACGGAAGCCTTGCTGAATGCTACGGGCTGTTTATCCTGTACCAAACCCTCGATGGCTTATGAACTGGGGGTTTCCAAGTTTAGCCATACCGATGATAATCTGGAAAACGGAAGCATCTCTGATAACATTGGAGGCAACTGGCTTTTTATAACCAGTGGCAATGTGACCAAAGTGCCTTTTGATAAAGGCTATTATGCAGAGTTCAGGGTAAAAGATTTTTCAGAGTTCTGGCTCAATAACGGCGGCCCCGACAACCAGACACCACTTCCTGTAGAGATACTTAGCTTTACGGTGAAAAAGAAGAACGGCATAGATGTTTTGGCAGAATGGAAAACAGCAAGCGAGTATAATGTGAGCCATTATGAAATAGAAGTGGCCCGCGGAAACAGTAATTACCAGGCGGGCCGGTTTACAAAAATCGGATCGGTTCGTAGTAAGGGCAATTCGGCATCGGGCTATAGTTATACTTTTACTGACGCAGAGCCGGCCAAGTACGGAACTCGTTATTACCGGCTGAAAATTGTAGACAGAGACGGGTCTGTTGGCTATTCGGCAGTAAGACCACTGGTATTCGCCAGCGATGTTCGCTGGGAAATTACACCCAACCCGTCGGATGGAATCTTTAGCCTGGTGTATCAGTTAAATGCCGGTGAGCAAGTGGTGATCAGCGTATACAATACGGAAGGAAAACGGGTGAAACAACAAAAGCAAACCGGCGCAGGGTTTGTTTCGAAGACGGACATTGATTTGCGAAGCAATGAATTTTCTTCCGGCATATACCTGATAAGGGTTGTGGCAGGTGAACAGGAGCAAACATTTAAAGTGATCAAACAATAATAACCCAAATACGTTGAAATAATAAAGGGCGATCATTCTGTCGCCCTTTCCTTTTTCCTTATAAGGAGTTAAATTAGTTTTACCATCCCTGACGGGCAATTCCTGCTTTAATGGCCGCCATCGCTTTTTCTTCATTTACCAGAGTAGTGAGTTTGTTTCCTTTGCCATCGTGCCCCTGAACCATATAAGCGCCGCGGGCTGTTTTTGTAATAACAGCATCTTGTATCGGCACTCCTTTTTCTTTTGTTTTCACGTTATAGGCGGTTAGTTTAACGTCAGACATGATTTTTGATTTTGGAGTTTAGGAATATATGAAATTAGCTACTTTACAGAATTTTCCTTTTAAAATCTTACCAACAGAAAGCCGGATTCAGTAAAGCCCAGGCGTAATCATCTTACGGTGAGAGAATTAATTTACACATCTAGCTTTGCGTATTTCGCATGGCTTTCGATGAATTCGCGGCGGGGCGCCACCTCATCGCCCATCAGCATACTGAACACCCGATCCGCTTCTGCGGCGCTTTCAATAGTTACCGCTTTTAAAGTTCTGGTATCGGGGTTCATTGTTGTTTCCCAAAGCTGGTCGGCATTCATTTCGCCCAACCCTTTGTAGCGCTGTACGGTTACACTTTCTTCTTTACCTCCTCCCAGTTTTTCCACCAATGCTTTTCTCTGTTCTTCATTCCAGGCATAAGCTTGTTCTTTTCCTTTTTTAACAAGATACAAGGGCGGCTGCGCTATATAAACATAACCCTGTTCTACCAGTTCTTTCATATAACGGTAAATGAAAGTGAGAATTAGTGTGGCAATGTGGCTGCCGTCCACATCGGCATCCGTCATAATGATGAGCTTGTGATAACGCAGTTTGGAAAGATTCAGGGCTTTGGGGTCATCTGGTGTGCCCACCGTTACACCCAGCGCTGTGTACATATTTCTTATCTCTTCATTTTCGTAAATCTTATGCTCCATCGCCTTTTCCACATTGAGAATCTTGCCTCGCAGCGGCAGAATAGCCTGGAAACTTCTGTCGCGTCCCTGTTTGGCTGTACCGCCTGCCGAATCACCCTCAACTAAAAACAATTCGCAACGTTCGGGGTCGCGGTCGGAGCAGTCGGCCAGCTTGCCCGGCAACCCACCACCGCTTAATACCGATTTTCTTTGCACCAGTTCCCTTGCTTTTCTTGCAGCGGCTCTTGCCTGGGCGGCCAATATCACTTTGCTGATAATATTTCTGGCATCTCTTGGATTTTCTTCCAGATACGCTTCCAGTACTTTTGAAACCGTAGTATCCACCACACCCATCACTTCGCTGTTACCCAGCTTGGTTTTTGTTTGTCCTTCAAACTGGGGTTCCGGCACTTTTACAGAAATAATGGCGCTTAATCCTTCACGAAAGTCATCGCCTTCAATTTCCACTTTTGCTTTTTCAAATGCACCCTCCCGGTCTCCGTAACTTTTGAACACCCGTGTCAAAGCACGGCGAAAGCCCGAAACGTGGGTTCCGCCTTCAATCGTATTGATATTGTTTACGTACGAGTAAATGTGTTCACTGTAACTGTCGTTATAACGCAATGCCACTTCCACTGCAACGTTCGTAATTTCATCCCGGCCTTCTACAAAGAGCACATTTGGAATTAAGGGATTGCGTCCGGCATTTTTATCCAGCATTTCTACAAACTCAATGATGCCGCCTTCGCTGTAAAATGTTTTGGAATACGTTCCTTTTTCGTCTTCTTTTTCCCGCAGATCGTTGAGTGTGATGCGAACACCTTTGTTAAGAAAGGCCAGTTCACGCAGCCTGCCCTCCAGGATATCTTTTTTGAAAACGGTGGTAGAAAATATCGAATCATCGGGCCAGAAGTGAACAATGGTTCCCGTTTTATCGCTGGTGCCGGTTTCCCGTACGGCATATTGAGGTACACCAATATGATATTCCTGCTCAAAGATTTTTCCATCGCGGTGAACGACCACATGCATTTTTTTACTCAGTGCATTTACGCAGCTGACGCCTACGCCGTGCAGTCCGCCGGAAACCTTATATGAGTCTTTATCAAACTTACCGCCGGCGTGCAGCACCGTCATCACCACTTCCAGGGCGCTTCTTTTTTCTTTGGGGTGCATACCGGTAGGAATGCCGCGTCCGTCATCTTCTACTTTTATGGAATTGTCTTCATTAATGGTGACGATGATATTTTTGCAATAGCCCGCCAGCGCTTCGTCAATGGAGTTGTCCACCACTTCGTATACCAGGTGATGCAATCCTTTTTCGCTTATATCGCCGATATACATTGCAGGACGCTTGCGTACAGCTTCCAGACCTTCCAGTACCTGTATGCTTTCGGCCCCGTAACCATTCGAAGCCGGGGTCTTTTTTTCATTGGTGTCAACACTCATAAAAATGCTTAAAATCGTTGTGGAGAATGTATTTCCGCAGACGGGCAAAGTTACGAAAATTAGAGGGGTAAAATGGCCTTTCCGTGATATTTATTTCAACCTATTTTTCACTGTATGCGCTCCGGAAAATAGCTTAACTTTCGCGTGTAAGCCTTTTGGAAATCTTCTCCATCAGAGAAACGAATTTTTCCATTAATTCCCTGGGAACAGCATAATAGTTTCGTACATAACCGTTTCCCGAACTGCCGTTATCGTTATTTACGGTCACATTGCCGCTAAAGAAAAATTCCGAAGGATCAATATTGTATTTTTCGGAAATAAGTTGGATTACCGATAAGGGCAACTGTGTTCTACCACTTTCGTAACGGCTGTAGGTGCTTTGTTCTATATGCAGTTGAACGGCCATTTCCTACTGACTTTTATTCAAGGTAGTTCTCAATTGCTTCAATCTCATTGATGCGTTTGTATTTGGTGACATAGATAAGAGTAATGATTATTTAGAAAGGTTAATATCTGCATAAAAATATGAAGATTTTGCATTGAAAATTTTTTTTTAAAATATGACCTTGTACCCGGGCTTGATTAGTGCACCGGGGAATCCGAAAACCGGGAATTAAACAGAGTAGGGATACAATTTTATTAAAATGAGAAAAGTATCAATCTTAGTCAGCATGGCTCTTGTGCTGGGTTTATTCGCAACCACTTCAGGTTGTAAAAAGGAAAATGGTGAAAGCCATGAAGTGGAAGTTCAAAAACCGGGGTTATCTGTAGATAATGCCCTTGATTGGTTTGAAAAAAATGTATAGGGGGGGATTAATTTTAATGCAGGTAAATCAGGTTCTTTGTTGAACTTTAATCCTGAATGGCAAAACGCCCTGGCCTCTGAGGATGCGGACTACTATATCGTAGAATGCCCGGCAAATTTTTCAAAACCATCCGGGTTTTCGGTAAAAAAGGAGACCGGGAAGAACAGCACTTCAATAAACGGGCTCAGCAGGCTGTTGATTATGAAGAGTAAAAAAGATGCCTCTATAAGAGCAGTAATTATGAATATTCACTCTTATTCGGGCCCGGTTGGAAATGAAATACGGTATAAAAATCCGGGAAATAATTTTAGCGGAATCATTTTTTATACGGAGATGAACAATAAGTTCATCAATGGATGGGAGTATAAAGACGGGAGAATCGTTGCCGCAACCAAACAAATATCCAGTCCGGCAAATAACAGAGCCCCGGAAGAAGACTGTTATACCTATGAAATTGATACTTATGAAAGGGATTGTTATTATTTTGCAGATCCAAGTTTAAACTATTGTACGGATTGGATGTATGTGGGTACAACTACGTATACTAACTGTCCTGATGAAGGCGGGGGTGGTGGCGGGGGAGTAAATCCTGCAGATGTGGAAAATGCCTTATTGGATTTTAAATCAAAATATGAAATAAGCGAAACTTCCTATATGGATGGAATAACATTAAATTCACAATCTTCGTCGGAAAGATCTAAATCGTATACATGGGTTTGTGGAGAAGCCGCGATGATTAAGGTGAAAAGCACAGAGTATGGAGTGCATAAAAAAGTAAATAATGAGTGGCGATGGAAGTCACTTACGCATCAGTCTGTATATATTGTTGGCACTGTTATAGGCGGGTCGGTCTCAGTCAGTTCACATTCCGGCCTCTCTCAACTGGGATTGTATTGGGCTTCGATGCGAGTGGATTATGTTTTACAATATAATTGTATTATTCCAAGCTTTTCACCAATAAATTGGAGCGCGGATCATCATCCCTCAGTATTTATTAATGTCAACGACTAAAAAATTGAATCCATCTTATATGCGACCAGTTTTTTTTATAATTGGCATACTGGTACTAAACCTCGTATGTTCATCGAAATCAGGCTGCGGAGATTCCGAAAAGGGCGTGCAATTGAACATACACTGGCAGTTTGCATCTTTAGAAAATGGGGATATACAGGATATAATTGATACGCTTGTTGTGATTAAAAGGGGTAATTATTTTGTTTGTTTGAGCCGGATTCTGAAAGAAAATATTCTGATGAACATAAATAAAGAGGGTGATCTGCTAAGTCAAAAAACCCTTTCCGTTTATCCTATATGGGGAGCACGTATTTTTAAAGAGGGGGATCCGGTCGGAATGAAGTATGACTCTTTACAGGCCGAAGCGGGCAAATTTTTCCATGTAGATTCATTTAGAACCGGCAATATGTGCAAGGGGATGGAAATATATAGCAATGGCGATTCTTTACTTTTGGTAGAATTCACTTCCAAAAAGAATAATATTGAGTTGATGGAAAAATACGTTCCAAAATATGTTGTTGAAAATGCTTTTGATTCGCTTTATTGCTATTACACGAGTGAAAATATTGAAACGGATATTTCATTTTCCCATAAACTAGAGCATGCCCGGCAATTGCGGTTATCTAAAGTAGTAGTTATCTATAATGCAATCCCCGCTGGTAAATACTCTTTTGCCATTCCGAAAAGAAAAATGGAGTGGGAAATAAAGAATACGACAGTTCCTTATAAGCAAGAAATCGATGCTTTATTAAAAAGATATAAAGCCGTTTCATTTTAAGCCTTTTTTGTTTGGTAAAATGTAAAGTAATGTGATTCTTGTTGGATACTTCACGTTTTATCTTTTCACAATCTGGGCCACCAGGTCGGCCTCGGCGCATACCTTGTTTCCTACATAAACGGTGCCTTTCATTTCACATATTCCCCGCCGGATAGGTGCGGAAAGTTCCATTTTCAGGATCATGGTATCGCCGGGAACGATCTTTTGTTTGAATTTGCAATTGTCGATTTTCAGAAAGTACGTATCGTATCGTCCTTCTTCGCTCAGGTTCATGGCCAGTATGCCTCCGCATTGTGCCAGCGCTTCTATCTGCAGCACGCCGGGCATTACCGGGTTGCCGGGAAAATGCCCCTGGAAAAACCATTCGTTGAAGGTTACATTCTTAATGCCTACGATATGCGTATCGCTGAGCTCCGTAATCTTATCTACCAGCAGAAAGGGAAAGCGGTGCGGTAGTTTTTTTTCAATGTAGGTTTGATCGTACACCGGCGGAAGGTTGGGATCGTATGTGGGAACGTTGCGTGTATGCTTGTTCTTTTTAATGTACTGTTTTATTTTTTTTGCAAATTCCACATTGGTGCTGTGGCCCGGGCGGTTGGCAATGATTCTGGCCTTTATCGGATAACCAATCAGCGCCAGATCGCCTACCACATCCAGCAGTTTGTGGCGTGCGGGTTCGTTCGGAAAGCGCAATTCAATATTATTGAGATAGCCTTCGCTTTTTACCTCTATTTTTTCTTTTTTAAAAATTTTTTTCAGCCGTTTCATTTCATCTTCATCTACCGGCTTGTCTACCACCACAATGGCATTGTTCACATCGCCGCCCTTGATCAGATTATTGTCGAGCAGCATTTCCAGTTCATGTAAAAAACAAAACGTGCGGCAGGGAGCAATCTCCGTTTTGAAGTCATTTATTTTTTTTAAACCGGCATGCTGGGTGCCCAGTACGGGACTATTAAAATCAATCAGTGTGGTGATGGAATAATTCATGGCAGGTAATGCCACCATTTCTACTCTTTTCTTTTCATCATAATAGATCAGGTTTTCAACAATGCTGTACCAGGTTTTGGAAGCGTCCTGCTCAACAACGCCGGCCTTTTCAATAATGTCGATGAAAGGTTGAGAGCTGCCGTCCATAATCGGCATTTCGGGGCCATTTACTTCAATCAGGCAGTTGTCAACGCCCATTCCCACCAATGCGGCCAGCACATGCTCTACGGTACTCACTTTGGCGCCGTTGGCTTCCAGAGTGGTGCCCCGGCTGGTATCCGTCACCAGGTCGCAATCGGCTTTAATTATCGGTTCATCCGGCAGGTCGGTTCTTTTAAACTGAAAACCATAGCCCGGGTTAGCAGGTTTTAGTTTGAGATCCACAAGTATACCGGTATGCAGCCCCGTACCGGAAATGGAAACCTCTCTGCCGATCGTATGTTGTTTGTCGGGGTTAAAAGCCTTATTTGTATTGTCTGAAGTTGAAATCTTGTTTTCTGTTGTTTCTATCATGAATACAAAGATACAATTTGGGTGCAGGAATTAAGGTGGAATAAAATATACGTAAACGATTCAGTAATCAGAAGCTTGTTTTTTCGCTCAGCAACTGTTTGACCAGATTCTCCAGTTCCTTTATTCTTTTTTCAAGGTCAGGAAGTTTACGGCTAAGGGCCTGGCTGCGAAGCGCCGATGTGTAATCGTGTGCCGGGCTTCCGGTTACCGCTTTGCCGGGTTCTATTGATTTGCTTACTCCGCTTTGTGCATTAATTTTTGCACCATCACCTATTTGTATATGCCCTACAATACCGGCCTGCCCGCCGATCATCACCCCATTACCGATTTTGGTGCTGCCGCTGACGCCGGCCTGTGCGGCTATTACAGTGCTGCTTCCTACTTCTACATTGTGAGCAATCTGAATCAGGTTGTCCAGTTTGGCACCCGATTTAATAACCGTTGAGCCGATCGTAGCCCTGTCGATGGTACAATTGGCTCCGATCTCTACATTGTCTTCTATCACTACATTTCCGATCTGGGGTACCTTTTTAAAGCTGCCGTCGCTTTGCGGAGCAAATCCAAAACCATCGCTGCCGATAACAGTGCCGGCATGAATGGTGACATTATTTCCAACCACACAGTCATGATAAATTTTTACACCCGGATGAATAATGGAATTTTCACCGATTCTGACATTATTGCCAATATAGCTATTAGCAAAAATTTTTGCGTTGCTCCCGATCACCGCTTTTTCACCTACATAAACAAAGGCTCCGACAAATATTTTTTCTCCAAGCCGGGCCGTGGATGCAATAAAACTGGGGTGCTGTATGCCTGCCAGTTGCTGCGTCATCATTTCCTGGTATTTGCTTAGCAGGGTGGCAAAAGCGGAATATGCATCGGGAACCCTGATAAGACATGCATTAACGGGGTTCTTGAGCTGATAGGAATCATTAATGATGATAACACTTGCCGCTGTGGTGTACAAATACTCCTCGTATTTCGGGTTGGCAAAAAAGGAGAGCTGTCCTTCGCCGGCTTCCTCTATTTTTCCGAAAGAGCCCACTGCTACATCCGGATTGCCTTCCACGGTTCCGTTGATCAAAAGAGCGATTTGTGCTGCGGTGAATGTCATAGAAAATTATGGCTTCAGGTTAAATGCGTAAGACACCGGAAAAACGATCTGCCTTAAACATTCTTTAGCTAAACCATGGGATAACAAAAGTAGTATTTTTTTACAGGGTTGGAGAGGTGGGTGTGTATAAGCGCATTATCCACCTGCGAAATATCCCTCACCGACCCGTCTTTAAAAATAATATTTATTTTCTCGTTTTGTAAATTATACGTTGTGTTGATGGCTTCGCCGGTAAAAACGAAATAGCCGGCCTCTTCATTGCTGATGCCCAGCCGGGCTGCCACCTTTTTTTTCTTTTCATTAACAACGCGTTCATCAAAAGGGGCAGGCTGCAGTTTTACTTTTAATAGCTGCCGGTCAACAAGCCCCCGGCAAAGCAGCGAGAGAATTTTGTCGGGATGATAACTCCAGTTTTTTACCGTGCTCATCACATCATAATCATCCAGACGGCAAAAAGTTTCGATATGACTGCTTATGGGTTTACCGCAATGTTCATTGTGCAGAAAGAAATCAAGTGATTTTGTGGCGGCCGAAATATTCTCTTTTTGGCTTATAAGCTCCCGGGCCCGGCGAATGATGTGTACCAGCATCATTTCGGCGCTTACCACCGTTTTGTGCAGGTATACCTGCCAGTACATCAGCCGGCGGGACACAAGAAATTTTTCGATGGAATAAATAGCTTTTTCCTCTACCATCAGTTCGCCGTTGTGAACGGTAAGCATTTTGAGAATGCGGTCGTACCCGATTACACCTTCCGATACGCCGGTGAAAAAGCTGTCGCGGGTCAGGTAATCCATCCGGTCGACATCAAGCTGGCCGGACACCAGCTGATGTAAAAAACGCTTTGGATGCTTATCGGTGAAAATGTCAATGGCTGTCTGCAGCTGCCCGTTGAATTCTTCGTTCAAAACATTCATGATATGGATGGAAATCGATTCATGATACATGTCTTTGATCAGTTCATTTTCCAGCGTGTGTGAATATGGGCCATGCCCTACATCGTGCAGCAGAATAGCTATTTTGGCACCCAGTTCTTCACCGGCTGTGACTTCCGTTCCTTTATTCTTTAATTCGGCAATCGCATTACACATAAGATGATAAGCGCCCAGAGAATGATGCAGCCGCGAATGAACAGCGCCGGGGTATACCAGGTGTGCAAATGCCATCTGGTAAATGCGCCGCAACCGCTGGTACCAGGGATGTGCAATTATTTCCAGCAGCAGGGGATGATCGATTGAAATAAAACCATACACAGGATCGTTGATAATTTTTCGGGTTGCAGACATTGTTGCTTTTTTGTTAAAGGACGGAGGACAAAACTACAATAGCTCAGGTTATTAAACTAAATTTGAACGCTCCGGCCTGTAATTTTAAAGAAGTACAATTTTTATGTATTGCATTTTTATACTGAGAAAACGGGCTGAATAAAAACGGAAAGCACCAGTGTGCAACGCTGAAAAGTAGAACCAGATACCAATAACACAAAAAATGTAAAACCACTCCGCATGGCGCTAGGAAAGATACTCTGGGTTGACGATGAAATTGAAAGCCTTCAATCACAAAAATTATTTCTTGAAGGAAAGGGATATGATGTGCATGCCCTTACCAACGGTTTTGATGCGATAGATTATGTGAAAGAAAATGCAGTGGATGTAGTGCTGATGGACGAAACCATGCCGGGCATCACAGGCCTGGAAACACTGGCCAAGATAAAAGAAATAAATCAGCACATACCGGTAGTACTGATCACCAAAAACGAAACGGAGAATCTGATGGATGATGCCATCGGTTCACAGATCAGCGATTACCTGATAAAGCCTGTAAACCCCAATCAGGTGCTGCTCACGCTAAAAAAAATTCTCGATAATAAACGCCTTGTGGCAGAAAAAACCACATCAGCCTATCAGCAGCAGTTTCGCCATCTTTTTATGGCGCTTAATAGCAATCCCGATTACAATGAGTGGATGGATATTTACAGGCGACTGGTGTATTGGGAACTGGAAATGGAAAAAGCCGACAGCCCGGAAATGCTGGATGTATTTCAAACGCAAAAGAACGAAGCCAATACAGAGTTTTTCAAGTTCATTTCAAAGAATTACGCCTCGTGGGTAAGCCCCAAAGCCACCGATGCACCAATCATGAGCCATACGATGTTTCAGTTCAAAGTGTTGCCTCATGCGGAAAAGGGAGTGCCGCTTTTCTTTGTTTTGATTGATAATCTTCGCTTCGATCAGTGGAAGGCGATACAACCCATTTTTGCAGAAAGCTTCCGTATACTGGAAGAAGATACTTTTTACAGCATATTACCAACCGCCACCCAATATGCCCGCAATGCCATCTTTGCCGGAATGCTTCCCATAGATATTGAGAAAAGATTTCCGGCTGAATGGAAAAATGATGATGAAGAAGGGGGCAAAAACCTGCACGAAGCCGATTTTTTCAAAGACCAGTTGAAGCGGCTGAAAAAAGAAAACCTCAGAGTATCCTATACCAAAGTACTGAATAACCAGGCGGGGCTCGATCTGGTAAACAATATTCACAACCTGCTGAACAACGACCTGAATGTGATTGTGTACAACTTTGTGGATATGCTTAGCCATGCCCGTACGGAAATGGAAGTACTGAAAGAACTGGCAGGAGATGAAATGAGTTACCGCAGCATTACGGCCAGTTGGTTTGAACACTCGCCGCTGCATCAGGCGCTGAAAAAGATTGCCGATAAAAATATTAAACTGATTCTTGCTACCGATCATGGAAGTGTGCGGGTGAAAACGCCCTATAAAGTAATTGGCGACAAGCAGACCACCGCCAATCTTCGGTACAAACACGGCCGCAACCTGAATTATGAACAAAAAGATGTGCTTTTCTTCCGCGACCCGCGGGAAGCCGGATTGCCGGTGCCTACCGTTAATTCTTCTTATATTTTTGCAAAGGAAGATGGTTACCTGTGTTATCCCAATAACTACAACTACTTTGTGAATTATTACCGAAATACTTTTCAGCATGGCGGTGTCAGCCTGGAAGAAATGATAGTGCCGGTAATAAAAATGGTTAGTAAAACCTTCTGAACACTGCGCTGGACTGTTGTGGAAAAAACATACGATCTGCTCAGCTTTTAATGAACAGCAACAGATAATTTTGTCAATCTTCAAAACCCCCGATAGGGCAAGGAGGCGAAATGAAATACACACAATCTACACTTGATAAACTGGAAACAATAGCGGAAGAAGCAGGATATGTAATCCGGTATGAAAGAGGAACCTTTCAAAGCGGCTACTGTATTCTGGAAGCAAAAAAAGTTATTGTACTCAATAAATTTCTACCTCTCGAAGGACGCATCAATACCATGACCGACCTGATTCCCCAACTGCAAATAAATACGGCATTGCTTTCCTCCGATTTGCTGAAAATTTATAACGATATCTTTTCAAAACTGGAAACAAAGGGAAACGATGCGGGTTAAGTACCTGATCTGTTAAAAGTACTTATTCGGTCCCCGGCCTTTATGAACAGAGAAAAGCGTTCCTGATCGGATAAACGAGTTAGTCAATAAACCAATTAACTTTACTTTGTGACCTGCCCTCCGCTTACCATTACTTTTCTCGGTACAGGAACCAGCAGCGGTGTTCCGGTAATAGGATGCGCCTGCCATGTTTGTACTTCGGTGGATAAAAGAGACAAACGGCTGCGCCCAAGTATACTGGTTCAGTCGGCACAAACAACCATTGTAGTGGATACCACGCCGGATTTTCGCTATCAGATGTTACGGCTGAATGTAAAAAAACTGGACGCGGTTGTTTTTACTCATCCGCATAAAGATCATATCGCCGGCCTGGATGATGTAAGAGCATATAATTTTTTTCAAAAAAGGGCTATGGATGTTTATGCCAATTCGCTGACGGAAGAAGCGCTGAAAAGAGAATTCAGTTATGCTTTTTCCGATAAAAAGTATCCCGGCGTGCCCGATCTTAATCTTATTACCATTACTCCTGACCCCTTCATTATCGGGGATATCCCCGTCACTCCCGTGATGGTATGGCACCTGAAGATGCCCGTGATCTGTTTTCGTTTCGGAAAATTTACTTACATCACGGATGCGAACAGAATTGATGATGAGGAAAAGGAAAAAATCAGAGGAAGCGAAACGGTGGTACTGAATGCTCTTCGAAGAGAAAAACATATTTCCCATTTTACTCTGGAAGAAGCCATTGCGGAAGCCCAGGATATTGACGCCCCGGCTACATATTTAACCCATATTTCTCACCAACTGGGAAAACATGCCGATATTGAAAAAGAACTACCCGATAAAATTCAACTTGCCTACGACGGGCTTCAACTGACGTTTAACGGATAGTTAATCTTTTTAACCCTAACATTCGTTAGCGCATTTCTGAATTATCCTTTATTTTGCACCTCCATGTAAAATGAAACAAGCCGATATATGAATTTTCAGAAAAGCGAGGTTACGGAGCAGGTGGCTCAGATGGCGCGGGATTTTGCAAATCAGTATATAAAACCTCATGTAATGGAGTGGGACGAAACCCAGGAATTTCCACTAAAAGTTTTTAAAGAAATGGGAAAACTGGGAATGATGGGAGTGCTTGTGCCCGAAGCCTATGGCGGGGCCGGACTGGGGTATTTTGAATACAAGGCTGTTGTGGAAGAAATAGCCAAAGTTTGCGGATCCATCGGTCTTAGTGTAGCAGCACACAATTCTTTATGCACAGGGCACATCCTGACATTTGGCAACGAGGAGCAGAAAAAAAAGTATTTACCAAAACTGGCAACAGCTGAATGGATAGGCGCATGGGGATTGACGGAACCGGGTACCGGCAGCGATGCAGGCAATATGAAAACAACGGCTGTAAAAGAGGGGAGTCACTGGATTATTAATGGAACCAAAAGCTGGATAACGCATGGAAAAAGCGCCGATGTGGCCGTGGTAATATGCAGAACCGGCGAACCAAGAACAAGAAATAATGCCACCGCTTTTGTGGTAGAGCGGGGAACAAAAGGATTCAGCGGCGGAAAAAAAGAAAATAAACTGGGAATGAGAGCCAGCGAAACGGCTGAAATGATTTTTGAAAACTGCAGAGTTCCGGATACCAACCGCCTGGGCGAGGTAGGTACAGGATTTAAACAGTCGCTGGCTGTGCTGGATGGCGGGCGGATTTCCATTGCCTCGCTTTCGCTGGGCATTGCCAAAGGAGCCTATGAAGCGGCATTAAAGTATTCAAAAGAACGGGAACAATTCGATCAGCCGATTTCCAATTTTCAGGCAATAGCATTTAAGCTGGCAGATATGGCAACTGAAATTGCCGCTGCAGAATTACTCACCCTGCAGGCTTGCGATTTAAAGGTAAGGGGCGAGGCCGTAACAAAGGCCGGAGCCATGGCAAAATATTATGCCAGTGAAACAGCGGTGAAGGTCGCTGCAGAGGCTGTTCAGATTTTTGGAGGATATGGGTATACTAAAGATTTTCCGGTTGAAAAATACTACCGCGATTCAAAACTGTGCACGATTGGCGAAGGAACAAGCGAGATTCAGAAAATTGTTATCAGCCGGGAGGTTTTGAAGTCTTAGAATGTTAGTCTTTGAATTCCTTTTGTATTAATCTGAAAGGCGAAAGGTGTGGATTCGCATACAATACTTTCTTTTAGATCTTCCCATTTATTAATAAAGGATTTTACAATATCCCAATAGCTTAATTTTCCTTTAGATGACCTGAAAATTACCACTCCTGTTTTATGCATTTTATATAAGGCGAAATAATGTTTCATATGTCGGAAATCTTTATCCATAGTGATAATGATTCCATTGTTCTTTCCTGCTATTTCGATGATTTTTTCATCTGTTTTACCTTCTAAATCTAAAAACTTTACATGAGTTATTTCAGCCTGAACTTTACTTTTTAGATTTCCTTGTTCAATCAAATTTAAACCTTGAGCTAATCGATGTGAAAAATTCTCATCAAAGATATACTTCATTAAGCCCGCATTTTTTTATAGTACAATAACGCATCAGAGACTTGTTTGGGTGAAATATCATATAAAAGGCAAATACTTTTTTTGTTTTCACCGCCTTTATATAATTTAAAAATAGTATCAGCCTTTAAGTTTGTGCCAGGTATAGTAGGCTGGCCAAATTGGTGTTTAGGGTCAATTACCACGCTATAAGTCTTGCCAAGAGGATAATATCTTTCAGCATGAAAATTCTTACCAAAATCAATTTTTTCAATAAAAGGCTCAATAATTTCTTTCATATTGATCTGAAAAGATCCATCGGCATTAATTATTTCTTCAAGATGTTCATACCAGATCTTATTGCCATCGGTTGAAATTTTTGTGGTGGCAAAGGGATATTTTGTTTTCAACTCTTTTGCAATATGTTCATGCGCTTTTTGTATTTTTTGAGAACTTACTCCTTTTTTCCGGAGTTGATAAAACGTAAAAAATTCAATTAGAGTTAAGAAATTTATAGCCTTATTTCCTTTTTCGCCAAATGTGTACTTTTCTTTTGAGTTTTTACTAAAGCGTCCATCCCAAAACTCAAACATCCAATAGCGAACACTTGAATAAGGTAAATGGAGAATTTCTGAAACATCTTTTGGTAAAAAAATGCCGTTTGAAGCAAAAGCCAACTTTTCGGTATTGTACATAACCTTTTTCACAAGACTAAATTAGCTTTTTGTCTAATTACAAAATACTAAAATTTTCTCACCTCACCTCCTGCATCTCTACCAGTTTTTTATAAAAGCCATTTTGTGCAATAAGCTGGTCGTGGGTGCCGCGTTCCACTATTTTACCTTTTTGCAAAACAATGATTTCATCGGCGTGGCGAATAGTGCTGAGGCGATGGGCAATTACAATGCTGGTTCGATTCAGCATCATATTGTTGATGGCATCCTGCACCAGCCGTTCGCTTTCTGTGTCGAGCGAAGAAGTAGCTTCATCCAGTATCAGTATCGGCGGATTTTTTAGAACAGCACGGGCAATGGTGAGGCGCTGTTTTTCGCCGCCGCTGAGTTTGCTGCCCCGGTCGCCGATATTGGTTTCGTATCCTTTTTCTTTTTGTATAATGAAATCGTGGGCATTGGCCACTTTGGCCGCCTTTATTACTTCCTCATCGCTGGCTTGCAGCATACCCAGCTTAATATTGCCGTAAATGGTATCGTTAAATAAGATGGGCTCCTGTGTTACAATGCTCATCAGGCTGCGAACCGATTGCAGCGAATAGTCTTTGATGTTGACACCATCAATCAAAACCTCGCCATCGGTTACATCATGAAACCGCGGCACCAGGTCGGCCAGTGTTGATTTTCCGGCGCCTGAAGAACCTACCAGGGCTACCGTCTTTCCTTTTTCAATAACCAGATTTATATTGTCCAGGATTACGGCATCTTCATAGGCAAACCTGACGTTGCGGAATTCAATACTGCGGGTAAAAGAATTAATAATTTTTCCGTTGGGGTTATCATCCACGGTAACCGGCGTATTCAGTATTTCCTCGATACGTCCGATGGCAGCCGTTCCCTTGCGCATGTTGCTGAAAGAAGTAGACAAAGCCTTTGCCGGGTTGATGAGGTTATAAAAAATACCAAGGTATCCGATAAATGCAGAGGCTTCCAGCGATATTTCATTGCCAAGAACGAGTCGTCCGCCATAATACAGTATTACGCAAAATAATCCGACACCCATTACTTCCGACAGGGGGGATGCAAGATCTCGCCGGTAGCTGATCTTGTTTTTGGCGCTGAGCAGTTCTGCATTCTTTCGGAAAAATTTTTCTCTCAGCAGGGTTTCAATATTAAATGCTTTTATTACCCTCAGGCCGCCAAGGGTTTCATCCAGGGTGGAAAGTGTTTCGCCGTATTTAGCCGCTACTTCCTTTGAATGTTGTTTTAATGAACGGGTGATTCTGCCAATGACCAGCCCTAAAACGGGAATAAGCAGCAGCAGTAAAAGCGTAAGCTGCGGGCTGATGAAGAATAAAACCCCGAGGGTAACAAGGATTGTAAGCGGATCGCGTATCCAGCCTTCCATCGTGCCGACAACGGATCCTTCTACCTCAGAAACGTCGCTGGTCATTCTGCTCATCAGATCGCCTTTTCTTTTTTCATTAAAGAAACCAATCGGGAGCTTTAATATTTTATCGTACAAGTCTTCCCGGAAATGATTGACGATCTTATTTTTTAATGGATTGAGTGTGTAATAAGAAAGATAAAGAAACAGGTTTTTTAAAATGATAAAACCGATCATGAGCAGGCAAATAAAACCCAATGTCGGTATCTTGCCGCGTGTGCTTAGCGAATTGCTCAAAAATTCATTGATCCATTGAATAATAACACTGCTGCCGGCCCCGCCCGGTTTATCTCCCAGAAAAATGAGCTGCAAAAAGGGCATCAGCATGCCGATGGATACAACGGAAAAAATGATGCTGAGCAGCGTGAAAACAAAATATAGAATAAGCTTACCCTTATAGGGCAATAAGTATTTAAAAATCCTTGAATAGTGTTTCATGAATGCAGGATACTGCCGTAAAACCGGCAAAGTAACTAATTTTGACGGGGTTTTTAAGGTTAGTTATAAATCCATAAATACGATGTGGTATGAAAGAAGGGAAACGGCAAAAACAAATCGGCAGCCTGATCAATAAGGAAATGAGCGATATTTTTCAGCGACTGGGATTGGCAATGATCGGAGGAGGTATGGTATCTATTTCATCGGTAAAAATTACACCCGATCTGCTGGAAGCCAGAATATACCTCAGTTTTTTTCAGGTAGAAGACAAAAACGCCACGCTTAAGAAAATTCAGGACAAAGCATGGGAAATTAAAAAGGAACTCGCCAGCAGGGTAAAACAACAATTAAGACGTATTCCGGAAATAAAATACTTTACAGACGAAACGCTGGATCATGTGTTTAAAATGGAAGAACTGTTTAAAAAAATTAAACCACCTGCTTCTGAGGGGGAATAATGCGGCAGCAATAATATCATATATTGATGTATCAGTGATCTTCAACCTGAATAGCCTATGATGAAGTCAAATTCCTCTTTTGGTGGAGCAGGAGGGCCTTTCCTTTTTGCCTGGCGGTATTTTAAAGCCAAAAAATCAACCCATGCAATTAACATCATTGCATGGGTAAGCATTGTTGCCATGACGTTTGGAACGGCTGCACTGATTTTAGTGTTGAGTGTTTTTAACGGATTTGAAGACCTGGTGAAATCATTATACTCTACTTTTTATACAGATATAAAGATTTTTCCGGCCAAAGGAAAAACGCTTACACTTACTGCTGAGCAACTGGAACAAATACGATCGGTAAAAGGGATAAAAAGCTATTCTCTGACAGCAGAAGAAAAAGCGCTGATTCAGAACGGGGAAAACCAGTCGGTAGTGTTTCTAAAAGGGGTCGATACCAGCTATACACAGGTTGCCGGCGTGGACGAAAATATGGTAAAAGGAAGTTTTAATCTGGGAAACGAAGAGTACCCCTTTGTTGTTCTGGGGGCTGGCGTTGAAAGCGCTTTAGGAATACAAGCCGACCGGGAACTGCTTCCCTTATTGATTTATGTGGCCAACAGGAATGCCGGCAGCCATGCAGATCCAATAACGGCAGTAAACTCCAGGAATGCTGCTACAGCCGGCACATTCGTTATTCAGCAGGATTTTGATAATAAATATGCGATTACCAACCTGGCATTTGCCAAAAGTCTGCTGGCTTTTAAAGAGGATGAGTACAGCGCGGTGGAAATTGCGGTGCTCAACCCGGAGGATGCAGCAGAAATTCAAAATTCCATTCAGAAATACCTGGGAAATGATTACAGGGTTTTGACAAGGTACCAGCAAAACCAGAGTTTGTATGCCGTGATGAAAGCGGAGAAGTGGGTAATATATGCCGTATTATGCCTCATTCTTGTAGTGGCGGCATTTAACATGATAGGTGCGTTGACCATGCTGGTACTGGAAAAAGAAAAGGATATGAGTGTGCTGCATGCATTGGGTGGTTCCAGAAATTTTATCCGGAAAATATTTCTGAGCGAAGGGCTGTTATTGTCGCTGATAGGAGGAGGGGCGGGCATGCTGCTGGCATTAATTATTGCCTGGCTGCAGATCAATTTTAAGCTGATACCACTCAGCGGCGGCTCGTTCCTCATTGATTATTTTCCTGTTAAGCTAAAGTTGTCCGATTTTCTGCTGGTTAGCGCTACGGTTCTGGTAGTAGCATTGCTGGCTTCATGGATTCCGTCCGGTAAAGCAGCCAATGGTGAATTTTCGCTGAGAAGCGAGTAGCGGTCAGGGGCAGCAGAATGTCAGATGCGGTCTCTTTGCCTTCTTCCATTCCGTTTCAAAACTTTCTCACCGGCTTTAATAATCACCTAAAGTTTCCGGTAATTGTTCAAGGGCTTTTTTCAACTGTTCGTCGTTTGGCGCAATACCATGCCACTCATGACTGCCTTCCATAAAGTCAACACCTTTGCCCATTTCTGTTTTCATCAGGATAACAATCGGTTTTCCTTTTCCCAGGAATGTTTTTGCTTCTTCCAATTTTGAAACTACAGACTCTATATCATTTCCGTTTTCAAGATGAAGTACCTGCCATCCGAAAGAATTGAACTTTGCGCCGAGATCGCCTACATCCATTACTTTTTTTGTAGGGCCGTCTATTTGTTGACCGTTCCAGTCAACGGTTGAAATAAGGTTATCAATTTTATGATGGGCAGCAAACATAATGGCTTCCCATATCTGGCCTTCCTGTAATTCTCCGTCTCCATGTAGTGAAAACACGGTAGTATTTTCACCATTTAGTCTTTTTGCCAATGCAGCGCCGATGGCTACACTCATTCCCTGCCCCAGCGATCCGGATGCGATTCGTACACCCGGAAGATGCTCGTGTGTGGCAGGATGGCCCTGCAACCTTGAATTAATTTTTCTAAAAGTGGCCAGTTCCTTTATATCAAAGTATCCGCTGCGGGCAAGTGTGCTGTAAAAAACAGGCGAAATGTGACCATTGGAAAGGATAAAAATATCTTCCTCTTTTCCATCCATGTTAAAGTTTGGATTATGCTTCATAACCTTGAAATACAGAGCGGTAAAGAATTCTGTACATCCCAGTGAGCCACCGGGATGACCACTGCTGGCACCATGCACCATCCGGACAATATCCCGTCTGATTTGGGAAGCAATTTTTTTCAGATCGTCCATAATTTTTTACAGGCTATTTTAAACTATTCAAAATAATTGAAATCGAAAATGCGTTTCAAAATCGTGCAAATGTGCAACATTTTTGAAACGAAGTAAGGAGATACTGATTTTTTGTGGATAAGTAAAGCCGGCATTCCGAGTAATGCACATCTGTGAAATAAAAAAATCCGATATATAAGAAAAACATAAGTATTGTAACCTATTTTTGCAACCATCCTGTTATTGCCTGATTGTAGCCATCATCCGTTTCCCGATTCATGTCGTGCAGGATAAATCAAATAATATCAGGACCAAAGAGTGGACTTTATGACTACTACCATCTTTCTGCTACTTTACTTTATTATTGCTGCTACAGTATCCTTTCTGATCAACTACCTGTTGCTCAAATTTTCTTTTAATCTTGGCTCAAGAAACAACCTCGCTTTCAAGCAGGTTCGCTGGTCGGCGCATGTAAAGCCTTCGGTGGGGGGGATTTCATTTTTTATCGTTTTTCTTATTTCGATTTCGGTTATCGGGCTTATTCCCAAAGAGCACAGCATTTCTATTGATAAACAAATGGTGGGTATTATGGCAGCATCTACTTTAGGATTTCTGATGGGCCTTGCCGATGATGCGTATAACACAAACCCGCTGATCAAATTTCTGCTGCAGGTAACATGCGCGGTAATTTTGCTGCTATGCGGTATTAAAATTAATATTTCCAGTTTCGATCCGTTAAACGTATTATTTACAATTACCTGGGTGGTTGGCCTTATGAACTCGATCAATATGCTGGATAATATGGATGCCATTACCGGCTCCGTATCAGTAATGATTTTGCTGGGGCTGGTAACTGTGATTCTTGTAAACGGCAATGTGGCCGGTAATTTGTATTTATTTATGCTGATTGGCGTACTGGGCTCAATTATAGGCTTTCTGTATTTTAACTGGAGCCCTTCCAAAATTTACATGGGCGATACCGGCAGCCAGTTTCTCGGCGTTTTTCTTGCTTCTACCAGCATCCTTTATTTCTGGAATTTTAATGACGGCAACCAGGGATTTTTTCAGATAAAACCATTTGTTATTCCTGCTTTGTTCTTTATTGTTCCGCTGATTGATACAACCACGGTTACAATCAGAAGGCTGATGCGAAAACAATCGCCGTTTGTCGGGGGCAAAGATCATATTACGCATCACCTGGCCTATATGGGCTTAAAAGACCGGCAGGTGGCCTATAGCCTCATAGCCACTACTGCTTTGTCGTTCCCCATCGCTGTATTATTGTTGCTAAACATTATTCCCTGGAATTATCTTACTTCCATAGCTGTATTATCGTATGTGTTGGCTGTGTTTTTTGTGTTTCAGGTTCTGTATATACGCGGTGCCCGTAAACAAAAACTCCGTCAGAAAGAAGAAAGGGCCATTCCCAAGATTACGCAGGAAACCTATACGTATGCAGCCGAACAACTGACGGTAGGCAGCTGAGATTATACTCATCACTGCTTTTTTTTCTTTCCGGGTATTTGTTAGATTTGCTTTTTTCAAATAATGAGCATGACAACCGAAGATGCAGGCCTTATCATTGAAATGGCCGAGGACTCCATGAAAAAAGCAATCAATCATCTGGAAGCGGAACTGGTAAAGATCAGGGCCGGTAAGGCCAATCCGCAGATGCTGGATGGCATCACCGTTGATTATTATGGCTCTCCCACACCCATCAACCAGGTATCCAATATCAGTATTGCAGATGCCCGTACTTTGACCATTCAACCTTGGGAAAAGAACATGCTGCAGCCCATCGAACGCTCCATCATTGCTGCTAATATCGGGGTGACTCCGCAAAATGACGGAGCGATAATAAGATTGTTTTTACCCCCTTTAACCGAAGAAAGGCGAAAGGAACTGGTCAAAAAGTGCCATGCAGAAGGCGAACATTCGCGGGTAGCTGTACGAAGCATTCGCCGGGATGCCATTGAGCATATTAAGAAACTGCAAAAGACCGGTTTGAGCGAGGATATGGCAAAGGATGCCGAAGCCGATATTCAGCAACTGACGGATAAATATATCGCGGCTATTGAAAAACACCTCGCAGCAAAGGAAAAAGAGATAATGTCGGTTTGATAACAGGGGTGCACAAGTAAAAAATTATTTACCGCATTTCCGGTTACCATTGCTGCTTTATTTCCTGTTGGCAAGATAGACGCCGAAAAGAATGATCATCAGACAGGTGATCTGAATAAATGAGATAGTCTCGCCGTCGGCCAGGCCCCACAAGATGGCAATAAAAGGAATACCATAGGTTACCAGCGAAGCAAATAACCCACCCGCTCTTTTTACCAGGATATAAAACAATACAGTAGCCAAAGCGCTGCCCACTATACCCAGAGCCACAGATGTGATAACAGCCCATTGAACTGCCGGTTCATCAAAGTCCATTTTTAAAAAATCCTGCTGTAATAAGACAAAAGCCGAAGGGATAATCATAAAACTCAGGGATACCGTACCGAGGTGTATAGGATTGATGTTTTTCAGATAATGGCTGACCATATTTACATTGATTCCATAAAAAACAGTAGCCAGTAAAATCCATAAAGCATACTGAAGGTTGTCAAAATTTATACCCCTTTGGGATATGCTCAAAAAAGTAAGCCCTGCAAAGCCAACAAACACACCTGCCATTTGCCGCCAGGTAGCCCTGGACTTAAAGGCGATAAACCCGACTGTAATAACGAAAATTGGCGTCATCGAGTTCAGAATTCCGGCCAAAGAACTGTCCACATTTTTTGCTATTGCTGCTGCAAAAAGATAAGCGGGTAGAAGGTTTCCGAAAACGGCCGAAAGAATAACCAGCCACATCTGACGCCGGGGTATTTTTGCTATATGAAAAAGAGCAAAAGGAGTAAATACCAATCCGGCCGAAAGGATGCGCACCGACGCAATCTGCGCAGCATACAATCCTTCTGTACTCCATTTCATCAGGATGAACGAACTTCCCCAAATAATACAAAGCAGTACAAATAGCCCCCAGTTAATCACATTCTTTCCCGCTATCATAAAGAACAACAAATGTCAGGAATCGTTCGCATAACGGATATTTTTTTAAATTGGAACCGAAACTACAGTTATGGGAAAAATCAGACTCTCAGAAATAAGTACCCGGGCGCCAAAAGAACTGGAAAAAAATAAGATTAAAAAAGAAACAGAAAAAATTCTGCAAGAGCTGGATGAACTGCAAAATCTTTTATTTGCCGAAGGCAAACATTCGGTACTGGTGGTTATTCAGGCCATGGATGCAGGCGGAAAAGACGGAGTCATCCGGGATGTGTTTGGTGTGCTGAATCCGCAAGGAGTGCTTGTAAAATCTTTTAAGGCGCCAACAGAAGAGGAACTGGCGCATGATTTTTTATGGCGGGTACACTGGCATGCCCCGGCCAAAGGGATGATACAGGTTTTCAACCGATCGCATTATGAAGACATTCTTGTTACTCGGGTGCATGCCTGGTGCGATGATGAGACGGCAAAAAAAAGAATGAAGGCCATTAATGATTTTGAGCAGTTGCTGGCCGAACACAACAATACCCAGATACTTAAATTTTACCTTCACATCTCACCCGAAGAACAGCAGGAACGCCTGAAAGAAAGAATGAGCAATCCCTCCAAGATGTGGAAATACAATGAAAAAGATTTTGAAGAGGCCATACTTTGGGATAAGTATATGCAAATGTATGAGGAGTGTTTTGAACACTGCAGTAAAATTCCGTGGGTAATAGTGCCATCGGATCAAAACTGGTATAAGGAATATATCATTGCTTCGGCTTTGTATACCCGGCTTAAGGGGCTGAACATGCGGTACCCCGGCCTAAAAAAATAATGTTCAATACGCAACTGTTTGTTTCCGCTTTTCGACAACTAAATCAACCATTTTAAATCACCACTAAAACCAAAATGTATGGGAATGCTTAAAGAATTCAAGAGTTTTGCCATGAGGGGTAACCTCGTAGATATTGCCGTTGCCTTTGTAATGGGCGGCGCCTTCGGCAAAGTTGTTACCTCCTTTACCGAAGGGCTTATTGCCCCGGTAGTAGGGCTGCTAACCGGTAAAGATCTCGGCAGCCATATGCTTGTAATAAAAAAAGCCGTGCAGGAAGTAAAGGATGATGCCGGTAATATAATTACCGCCGCCCAGCCCGAAGTGTCGTTGAAATGGGGTGCCTTCGTAACGGCAATTATTGACTTTATCATCGTAGCCTTTGTCATGTTTCTTGTGGTAAAAGCCATAAACAGCTTGAAGAAGAAAGAAGAAACAGCGCCATCGGCTCCGCCGGAAGACATAACCTTATTGCGTGAAATCCGGGATGCACTGAAAAAATAAAAATGATTAATAAGGGGTAAGAACACACATCAATCCTGTTCTTACCCTTTTTAAACTTTAAATTCCGTATAATGAAAAAAATACTCTTCGTATTTTCCTTCTTCCTGCCACTCATTGTTATCGGTCAGGATGAAAATATAAAAGACCTTCAGAAAGCCGGCACCAGAGAAGTAAAATCGCTTGACAGCAACGGCTGGAAAAAAGGCGGATCTTTTTTACTCAATCTGAATCAGGGAGCATTGAGCAACTGGGCTGCAGGGGGAGAACAAAGCACATTTGGAATCAACGGACTCCTGAATTATTTTATCAAATACCGGCAGGGAAAAAACACCTGGGATAATAATATTGAAGTAGCATTGGGATTTCAAAATGCTACCAGCTTTAAGCGGTTTCGCAAAATTGATGACCGCATTGATATTACCAGCAAGTACGGCCGTCAGCTGAGCAAAAGCTGGTTTTATGGTTTGCTTGTAAATTTTAATTCACAGGCGCTGGCAGGGTATGATTATTCAACCAACCCCGAAACAAAAATTTCCAGTTTTCTGACGCCCGGTAAAATACTGGTCTCTCCGGGTTTTGATTGCAAGCCCAATGATAAGTTTTCCATATTTATCTCGCCGGCCACCGTCCGTTGGGTACTGAAGCAGGACAAGGATTTTTTTAACCAGTCAAAATTCGGAGTAGATTCTGCCAAAAAAGCCAATACCGAAATCGGGGCTTTTCTTACAACGAGGCTGACGGTAGCTCTGGCAAAGTGGGCTACCTATAGCGGGCGGCTTGATCTTTTCAGCAATTATAAAAGAAAGCCGGGAAATATCGATGTGCTGATGACAAACCTGCTTTCCATGAAGTTTAATAAAAACCTGGGAGCCAATATCAGCCTGGATCTTATTTATGATCATGACGTAATAAGACGAACTCAATTAAAACAAATACTTGGGGTGGGCTTAACGGTTAACTTGCAGAGGTAATCCGGCCGATCCTGTAAAAGGACAGGCCGGGAAAATTTTTTCCGGGATGAGAAACGCTCAAGGCCCTCTGACACCTTGAATTACAATCAGATTCTGAATAAATTGAATAATATTTTAAATAAAAATTAAACCATTATCTTTGAATTCGGCCTCTCGGCTGCGATTTTTAAAAAACAACTAACTGGTATGAGAAAATTCATTTTTACACTTTCTGTATTCTCTTTTGCATTTTCTTCATTTGCTCAGGAGGGGGCTTCCAATAAAAAGAACGACCGGTGGAAACTCGGAGCGCTTTTTACAGTAACGGCAGGGCAGGGTGGTAGCCGTAACTGGACGCCCGGTGCCGAACGTTTTTCTTTTTTAGGATCGGCGCGGATGAACCTGTATGCAAAATTTAAAGATGGTAAACACAGCTGGGAAAGCTTAGCCGATCTTGCTTACGGTATGGTTAATACTACTTCGCTGGGAATACGCAAATCGCAGGATAAGATTGATGTTGTTTCCAAATACGGCTATTCTGTACATTCTAAAGTAGATATTGGTGCATGGTTTAATGTACGTACACAGTTTAGTGACGGGTTTGACTATTCAGAATCGCCCAAAAGAAGAATTTCGGGGGTGATGGCTCCGGGGTATATTACACTTGCTGCCGGGTTCGATTGTAAACCTTTTACGGATAATTTTTCAATATTTGTGAGCCCGGTTATGGCAAGGCTGGTTGTAGTTACCAACCGCCCTTATAGTTTCAGTTATCAGGGTGGTGTAAAACCAGACGGCACTCCGGAAACCACTTTGGCCAGCAGGTATGGTGTTGATCCTGTTCGTAAAGTAGACGGGCAGGTGGGAGCAATGGTTTCAGTTGGCTATCACAAAAAAGACCTTGTAAAGAATGTTGACATTCGTTCGCGGGCAGATGTTTTTTCCAATTACCTGAATAATGCTCAAAACTTTGATGTCTTTCTGAATAATCTTGTCATCATGCGGGTGAATAACTGGCTTCAGGTAAATTATGGCTTCGATGTAATTTATGACGATGATCAAAGGCAGTTTGGCCCGCTGAAAAACAAACCCGCCACCCAGCTTCATACCATGCTTGGCGTCGGGGTAGCCGCAAAATTGTAAGCAAATATTTCCATACTTTTGTTCCCGGCGGACTCTTTTGAAGAGTCCCGTTGTTAAATGATAACGGGACTTTGTTTTACTATAAATATTCCTTTAAGTGAGCAATGTTTCGTACCAGATAAAGCTTCCTCAGTTCGAGGGCCCTTTTGACCTTTTATTATTTTTTATCGAAAGGGACGAGCTCGATATTTATAATATTCCTATCACCCGCATTACCAATGAATTTCTGGACTATATACACAAACAGGAATCGCTGAACATAGAACTCAGCAGCGAATTCATTCTTTTTATTTCTACCCTGATGCGTATTAAGGCCAAAATGCTGCTGCCCCGCAAGGAACTGGATGAACAGGGTAATGAAATTGATCCCAGGCAGGAGCTTGTTAATAAAATACTGGAATACAAAAAATATAAAGAGGCCGCCGCTCAGATGATGGAACTGGAAGCCAGCCGGCTGCTGCTGGCAAAAAGAGGAAACATCCAGAGCGAACTGGTGAAGATTGGCGAGCAGGAGGGAGAGGGAACAGAAATTCAAACGGTGACACTTTATAAGCTGATGAAGGCTTTTGAGCGGGTGATGCAGCGAATGTATGACAGGAATAATAAACCGGTACATACCGTCACCCGGTATAATTATACCATGGAGCAGAGCCGGGATTACATGCTTTCACAGGCCGAACAATACAAAACATTATCTTTTGAAAAGATATTTGATGCCTGCGACAACAGGGTACACGCCATTTTCCTGTTTCTTTCCCTGCTTGAACTGGTGCAGCAGAAGTTTCTAAAAGTAATAACGGGTGAAGGAAAAAATAATTTTATTATTGAGTATATTGAACCGGAAAACCGGTTTCCGGTATCCGAACCCGAAGTCTACTTACATTAAAAAATAATAATTATGAAAAGATCAGCTACAGCCAACTGGAAAGGATCCGGTAAAGAGGGAAGCGGAAAACTGATAACCCAGTCTAAAGTAATAAAAAACAAACCATACGATTACCGCAGCCGTTTTGAAGACGGCACGTTTACAAATCCTGAAGAATTGATTGCGGCGGCGCATGCCGGCTGTTTTTCTATGAAACTCAGTTTTGTTCTTGGTGCTGCCGGATATACTCCCAGCCGTATTGAAACCACCTGCACTGTTACACTTGAGAACGGTACCATTACCGGGAGCCACCTTCAGGTAAGGGCAAAAGTGCCGAAATGCAAACCGGCAACATTCGCAACCTGCGCCGAAGAGGCTAAGGCCAATTGCCCTGTAAGCAAGGCTTTAAATGTAAATATTACCATGGAGGCGTCGCTCGTCAAAAGTTTTAAGACAACCGCACAGCCTTAAAAACCCTCGCCATCTTTTGACAGGCATCAGTAAGTAAAAAGGTGGCTATTTGAATATCCACATCAGTACCGGTTTTCTTGAATTATCAATAATTGATTGCAGGTATTGAAGAAAACCGGGTGATACAGAAGGGCAGCCTTCGCTTTGACATAAAAGACCATTTATTTCTGTATCGGGCACACAACCCATGCTGTGCAACACGACATTGCGCATATACGCATTACTGTTGCTGGCCTCCAGCCCGTACAATTTATAGGCCAGCCCATACTCTCCCTGATAAGGCTGCCCGATTTTGTATATACCCAAAGAAGTGCAGCTGCTACCCGGCAAATTTGAAAAGGATTTAATAGTCGACATAGTCTTTCCGCCGCTGCCGTGAGTAACGAGACCGCTGTGCAGAATGCTCATATTCCGGAGATCGTATACAAAAAATCTTTTTTTCCCTGAAAGTACTTCCATGTCAATCATAAATCCAATCCAGGAATTATACCCGTTTTCTTCGGCAAATGCCCTCAACTGGATTGCTTTTGTATATAATTTATAAGCAGAATATTTTTCTGTTCCCCATTCTTTGGTTCCCGAATGGTTGATATGGGTGCTGCTTAAAGCGCTGGTGCTTCCTTTTTCGTTAGGCGACTCCCTCAGATCAGGGATTTCCGGCAAATGATTGCTGGAAATTTCTTTCGGAACCGGCGAAACAAACCCGTATGCCGGTATTTCAATAGCCGGTGCCGATGGCTTAGGCCGTTCTTTCAGACAGGAAACATCTTCTGCCTGTGTTTCTGCTTTTTTGAATGGAAAAATCTTTTTAAAAGTCAGGCTGAGCTTTGGCGAACAGCCGGCAAGTAAAATGATAACTGCCTGAAGAAAGAATAATTTCTTTTTCATGAGTACGAAATTTGAGTTACGTATTAATGTTCAGGCTTTCGAAAGGATCTGAGAAAATGGGAGGCGGTTCAGAGGATGCCGAATGAGAAGGTATTCAAAGGATGCATCATGCTAAAGAATCCGGTTGTGTTTTCAACATACAAAAAAGGGTATTTTTTCTGAACAATGCAAGCGTAATTCTACGAAAGACAGGATACCTAAAATTAAAGACATGGATTACATGCAATAAGATCGTATTTTTTTAAAAAAGGGTAAGCATTTCAAAGATGCTTAAACCGGGAAAATTTACAGGGATGATTGACGTAATGGGTAAAAGGAAAGTTTTAAAGCAATCAGTCTATGCCAAAGGCGAAGAGCAGCATGCTCATGTCACCTGTGTTTATTCCGTTATTCATCATAGCAAAAGCATATTCCCCTTTGGGTAAAGTTTTATCAATCACCAACTCCCAATAGCCTTCCTTAATTTTCTTCATGCTAAAGGTATATTTTTCTGACCCCGAAAACATTTTCTTGGCGCCAAATCCCATTGCTCCCGGTGTTTTCTGTGTTACAATTTTTCTTAGGCCCTTTCCGCTTTCTGTATAATAGAGGGTAATCCTGCTTGCAGGATCGTTCATTTCGCTCATTATCGAAGGATCCAGCCCGTTGGCCCTAAGTACTGAATCGGATTGAGCGGATGAACTGCCCGAAGAAGTGCCGGCAGAAAAAACAAAGGAAAGATTTTCGCCGTCCGGCAATCGAACCTTCGACTTTTCACCTTTCAGGGTGTACCCGCTTTCGCCGCCGCCAAAGCCGCCCAATTTCATTTTTGTATTCATGGAGGATATATCCTTTTCAAGACGCACCAGGGAGTGTATACTGTCTTTTTTAAGAAAATATATTTCGTTGCTGAATTCCGGATCGGGATATTTCTGAGCCTTTATGGTAAAGGCGGAGTAAAAGAGAAAGAACAACAAAGCCGGATGTTTCATTTTTTCTTTGATTTCTTTTTTGAAGAAGATTGCTTGCCAAACTGCCAGCCGGCAAAAACCTGGAACAGGTTATTTTTTACATCTATATCGGGAACAAAAGAGGGCTGTGAACCTGTAGAGTAGGTGTCGGAATGGTACAGGTTGCCTAAGCTGAAGTTCATTCTTGCGCCAATTAATAAACCGCCTGCCGGATGTATTTCCATACCGCCGCCGAATCCATAATCGAAACGGTTATAAAAATCAAGAATGCTGTTTCCGGTGCTGCTGCCGCTATTTGTGCTGTCTACTTTTGCATTCAGCAGGTAGGCCATTTGTGCTCCAACCTGTATCTGCACGTATTTAGTGATATTGATCGCCATAAACTGCGGCAGCATGATATAATCCAGGTTTACACTGCCCGTATTGGATCCGCTTTTATAATGATAACCCTGGCGGGAAAAAATGAGCTCGGTACGGGAACCCACTATATTCTGCGAGGACGGGGCAAGAAAGGCTCCTATATGAAAACCGCTACGGCTGCTGTTGCTGATGGAGGAGGCGTTGGTTATATTGGCAAAATTGATACCCGCTTTCAGCCCGATCTGGCTAAACGACAAAACCGGAGTACTAATAAGTAAAAAGATGAGGTGTTTTTTCATAACTGTTTTTAAAGGTCATATAAATACGTTTGAAGAACAATAGAACAAAAGTTAGACGGAAAAGAATCGGAAGCCCAAAGAGATCAGATAAGCGATAAGATTAAGACCGGATTAATTTTTCCCAAAAGCTTTATTGAGGGCTTCTGTACGGTTCTGCACATGCAGTTTCTCGTATATTTTATGAATGTGCTGCCGTACTGTTCCGACAGATATAGAAAGCTGGTCGGCGATTTCTTTATAAAGTAAACCTTTGGCCAGCAACTGAAGAATTTCATTCTCCCGGTTGGAAAGAGCAGCAACAGGTTCAGTTGCTCTTTGATTATCTCTGAATACGGTTACAAGTTTTCGGGCTATATTGGCGCTCATAGGGCTGCCGCCGTTGTGCAATTCTTTCAGCGATTCAATCAATTGTACCAGGCCGGTATTCTTTAAAAGATAACCCGAAGCTCCGGCTTTTAAGGCTTCAAACACCTTATCATCGTTTTCATACACGGTAAACATCATAAACTGGGTGCCCGGGCTTTTTTCTTTCACCCGGCGTACGCATTCAATCCCATTCATACCAGGCAGGCTGATATCCATGATAACAATATCGGGTTTCAGTTTTGGAATCTCATACAGGGCTTCTTCTGCAGTTTTGAACGTGTCTAGCACTTCGAAATCAGTGCTGAGTCCGATAAAGTTTTTTAAACCATCTCTTACTTCATCCAGGTCTTCTACGATGACCAGTGTTATCCTACTCATGTCATTCGAAAATAAATGTTCTGTTAATGATAATCGATATAACTAAAGTTAGCGGGTTAGGGGTACGCTTATCCTGATCAGGGTTCCTTCTGAATTCAGGATATCAAATCTCCCGCCGATCTCTTTGATTCTTTTTTTCATATTGGCCAGCCCGTTGCCTAGGGGGCGTACGTTTTTTTCGTCGAACCCCGTACCATTGTCCTGAATAAATATATCGAGAGCCGGTCCGGTACGTATATGAATGTCGACAGACGTAGCCTGCGCATGTTTAACCACATTATGAAGCGCTTCTTTAACCGTCAGATAAATATTTCTCCTGAACTCGCCGCTGATAAATGCTGATGACTGTGAGTCAGGTAACGAAACAGCACATTTGATCCCGTTTTGCGACAGGTATTCAACTGCGTATGAACGGGTGTAGGAAAGCAGATCACTCAGTGAATCATTCTTTTCATTCAGCGCCCAGACAATCTCTCCCATTTTATCAATCATTTCATGACTGTATTCGCGGATGCTCACTATATCTTCATCAATGGATTGTTGCAACTGTTTTTTTATCCCTATCGTCTCGCTCAGGAATTTTATTCGTGACAATCCCGCACCAAGATCATCATGCATGTCGGTGGCAATTCTGGTTCTTTCTTTTTCTACGGCCTGCTTTTTTTCCAGCAGGGCTTTTTGCTTCTCCAGTTTTCTTCTGTAGTAAAAGCGAATGCTGCCAGTCAATACTGCAAGCATTAATAAAACGCCGGGTATTCTGAACCACAAGGTTTGCCACCACGGAGGCCGGATTATAAACGAGAAGTCTATTTCCTTTGGAGAATATGCTGTAGAAGGAAAGAATGACTTTACCTGCAAACTGTAATTTCCTGGCGACAGGTTAAGCAGATTAATATCTGCGATGGAAGTAGTATCACTCCATTCTTTGTTGCCTCCTCCGCTAAGCAGGTAGCTGTATTTCACCTGTCTTTCGTTTATAAAACTGGGCGCCGCCACACTGAAGCTGATATTCCGCTGGAAATACCGGAGCCGTAATGGCGCTACAGTATTATGTATTACCGGTTTCCCGTTTACTTTTATTTCTTCAATCAGCAGCTGTGGTTCATATCCGGCAGGGTCATTTTGTACGGATTCTATCTGAAAAACGGCACTGGCATTCGTCAGTGCGAAAGTATGATCATCTGTGTCGGTCCATATCTTATCAATATAAGCAAAAACATTATTGCTTTTGGTTACGTTTTCTATGCGGAATGTGTTGTTTTTGGTTCTTATCAGCCGGTCCAGGCCCGTTTGTGTGCCGATTACTATGTTATTGTATCTGTCGCAGGCAAGAGATGTGACAAAATTATCGGTTAGGCCGTTTTCAGTCTGGAAATGATATTTTTTTATCAGCCGGTTGTTTTTATATTCAAACGCGATCAGTCCATCGTAGCGTGTACCTATCCAGAACAATCCATTTTTATCCACCGTCATACAGCGGGGCGATGCGGCTTCCAGTTCGTTCGTGAACTGCTGCTTTTCCTGCAGGTACAAAGAAAGGTTTTCGGGATGAATGGAAAAAAGCTGCAGGCCTCCTCCGCGGCTTACTACCCATAGTTGTTTGTTTTGATCAATATGCAGGCCTTCTATTAAATCAGGAGAATATATCGGATACCTGAATACCACTTTATTGTTTTGCAACACGCAGATATTTCTGGTTTCGAAAAATATAATGTTGCCGTAGGGATCTGTAACAAAATGTTCGCCGAAGCCGGAATGATCCGGTAGCGAAAGAATTTGCCTGAAACGAAGAGTTGTTTCGTTTTTTACCGGCATTTCAGCGTAATATAATTTATTCAGATCGGTAGCATAAAGATAATTTCCGCTGTAAAACAAGGTATTGGCGGTAAAGGCGGGAGTAAAATTGAAAAATTTTCTGTTTGATGAAGTGTGAAGCCACAAACGGCCATGGGTTGTCATTATCCAGCAGCTATCCGGTGTGTTTGACCGCAGTGCTTTAACGTGGTATTTACTTTTATCAAAATCCCAAACGGCCGATTGCAATTTTGTATTGGGAAGTTTATACAGCCCGTTGCCATCGTGACAAATCCAGAGTACATCTTCAAAATCGGAAAAAAAATCCCTGGCTACAAAACTAGGCTGATCGGGAAGGCGAATGTCCAACCGGGTACCATCTTTCCGGTATTTTGTAATTTTTGATGAAGATATAATGGGCTCATTTTGCCTGTTGAAGACTATGTTGCCGGCCGGAACCTCATCGGTTTTTGTAAATACATATGGTTTTATCAAAACCAGCCTTCCGGTATCCAGAGCTGCTGTGTCGAGGTTTCTGATCTTATCTCCGGTATTGATCCAGATAATGTCAGTATGATCTTTTTTTAAACTGTACACATATTGTTTTTGTAATGCATCGGTAACAAGATTCTTTTTTTTGTCGTATATAAAAAGTCCGGTATTGCTTTTCAGGTCATTGGTGCCGAACACCAGAAAGTCTTTGTGCTCTGCAATGGGGCCTAAATATTCGATCGTATCATTTTGCAGGATAGCGGACGTGGACAGTTTTTCAAACTCCGTCTGCTTCCATTTATATAAGCCGTCATCGGCAGCAACGTAAATATTTCCATCGCGGCTTTTCAGAAAATTATTTATCACCGGGCAATGGGCTCCGTGAATATTTATTTTTTTCATTTGCCCCCGTACCAGCAAGTTCAGCCCGCAGGTGTTTACCGCTACCAGTAAAGAGTCTTCGCCCACTTCCAGCACATCATTTACCAGGCTGATAAGTAATCCATTTTGTGTGGTATAATTTTTAAATCTTGTTCCGTCAAAAACACTAAGCCCTCCGTAGGTTATAAAATACATGCGGCCTTTACTGTCCTGGTAGGCTTTGCGTACACGGCTGTTTACCAGTCCATCCTTTGGCGTGTAATGTACAAAGGGATATTGCTGTGCAATGCAGATTACAGTGATAAGGAAACAGGCAACAGAGGTAAGAGTTTCCCGCATATTTAAATTTACTCAAAAAAAATGTACCCGTACCGGCAGTTCAATATGAATTGCGAAAGAGGCCTGAACGGCATATCCGGTCATCAGCAAAAAAAAACTATAGCAACGGATATAAGTAAGTTCTGAATCAATCCGGCTACCGGAGAAAGCTTTCAGTTCCGGGGCTTTTGTAATGAAACGGTCTGTAAAACCGGGCGGCTATGTGCCCTTCGGATATATACATCTTAATCAGGATGAAGTCTTTCATGTTCAGCAGAGGGGTTGCACTGATAATGAATGGAAGTGACCCGGTTTTCAATGCAGGTGAACCTTTTATGGTTCCAAAGCGCATTACATCTGGTGCATATAAAAAAACCTTAACCGGATCGTTGAATATCGCCACCAGCCTGATCATGACAAATTCATACAGCGCATTGCCGGTATTATTAGTGACAGGCATATTAATAAGAAACGCAGCATAAGCATTCTCCGCATGGGTGTTATTTTATGAAGAAGATGAAGCCGCAATGCCAGCTAAGTTCACTTCATATCAGCGCCTGCATTTACTCTTGCACTAAACTTTTCTGCTGTCAAGGTCTGTTTAGGAGATAGGGGAGGTTGTATGAACAATTTACCAGAATGTAAAACAAAGCCATTTTCGTGGAAATTATTTCTTTTTTGAAGCATATCTTAAGCGGTACCCCACGGCATTTTATTGCATAAGTGCAGAAACAGAAATCTTCCCTTTCATCATTTCCAGCACCGCTTCTTTTATTCCTTGGGCATCATAGCCACATTCTCTGTGCAGTTCTTTAGGAGTGCCGTGTTCCACCAGCCTGTCGGGAATACCCAGTATTTTTATTTCGGCTTTGTAATGATTCGTATTCATAAATTCCAGCACTGCGGAGCCAAATCCGCCAACCACGGTTCCGTCTTCCACAGTTATTATCTTGTCAAACCGGCTGAACACTTCATGCAGTAAAGTTTCGTCCAGTGGTTTGGCAAAACGCATGTCATAATGTGCCGGATTGAGGCCGTCTGCTTTTAAATCACGTATGGCTGCGGCAGCAAAATTTCCGGGATGGCCCAGTGAAAGGATTGCAATATCTTTTCCATCTTTCAGTTTTCTTCCTTTGCCGATTTCGATTTCTTTCATCTCCGTTTTCCATTCCGGCATCACGCCTTCGCCTCTTGGGTAGCGGATTACAAAAGGCAGTTCGGTACTTTCCAATTGTGCGGTGTACATCAGATTTCTTAATTCACTTTCATTCATCGGGGCGCTGATGATCATATTGGGAATACAGCGGAAATAGGCAATATCGTAACAGCCATGATGGGTGGGGCCATCATCGCCTACCAGCCCGGCGCGGTCTAAACAAAAGATTACAGGTAATTTTTGAATGGCTACATCATGTATTACCTGGTCGTATGCCCGCTGCATAAAGGAGGAGTAAATATTGCAAAACACTTTCATGCCCTGCGTAGCCATACCGGCGCTGAGGGTAACCGCGTGTTGCTCGGCAATGCCCACATCAAAAGCCCTGTGCGGCATTTTTTCCATCATGAATTTTAACGATGAGCCGGAAGGCATGGCGGGGGTGATGCCGAATATTTTATCATTTTTTTCAGCCAGTTCAATGATGGTGTGCCCGAATACATCCTGGTATTTTGGTGGCTGCGGTAAGTCAAACTTTTTCTTATGTATTTCACCGGTTATTTTATCAAATAAACCCGGTGCATGCCAGCGGGTTTGGTCTTTTTCTGCCTGGCTGTATCCTTTTCCTTTTACAGTAATGACATGAAGCAGTTTGGGACCGGGAATTTCCCGCAGATCTTTCAACGTATCTGTCAGCTTGGTGATGCTGTGCCCGTCAATAGGACCGAAATAACGGATGTTTAATGCTTCAAATAAATTACTGCTTCTGCTGATGATTCCCTTCATACCGGCTTCCAGCTTGCTGGCCATATCGCGGGTAAACCGTTTACCAATGGGGAGCTTGCCCATCAGGTTCCATACTTCATCGCGGAATTTGTTATAGGTATGCGATGTGGAAATATCGGTAAGATAACTTTTTAGGGCCCCCACATTGGGATCAATGCTCATGCAGTTGTCATTTAGAATTATGAGCAGATCTGTTTCGGCTACGCCGGCATGATTCATGGCTTCAAAAGCAAGCCCTGCCGTCATGGCCCCGTCGCCAATTACGGCAACCACTTTCCTGTCTTTTTCATTTTTGTATTTTGCCGCCATCGCCATTCCCAGCGCTGCAGAAATAGAAGTGGAAGAATGACCCACACCAAATGTATCATACTGGCTTTCGCTTCTTTTTGGGAAACCGCTGAGGCCTTTGTATTTGCGGTTTGTAACAAAATTGTCGCGCCGGCCGGTAAGTATTTTATGGCCATAAGCCTGGTGGCCCACATCCCACACCAGTTGATCGTAAGGCGTATTGTATATGTAATGAAGCGCTATCGTAAGCTCTACAACGCCGAGGCTGGCGCCAAAATGCCCTCCGTGAACACTCACTACATCGATGATATACTGACGCAGTTCATCGGCCAGTTGATGCAATTTTTCACGGGAAAGTTTTTTAATATCCGCAGGAGAGTTAATGGTTTGTAAAAGCGGCCCGGGGCTGATTTCCATTTCGTTTGATTTTCAGGTGCAAATTTAGTGGTTTGCGGTCACCTCTGTCCCTTCAAGGGTATAAACAAATTTTCCAAAAACCGGTTGAAGCAAAAAGACATTTTCCTTTTACTGACTCAATTTACCACTGGTAAAAGAAAAACGCAGTAAGGAACACGAATCTTATAATTTTGACTTTATATTTATGGGTAATCTGTCAAGAAGAGGGCTTTACTGGTTATTTCAGTTGGTGGGGTGGGGTTTGTTTGCGGCAACCCAAACCTTTTTTGCTATCATATTTGACCGGCTCGACAAGTATTTCTTGTTCAAGGTCGTGATCTACATTGTACTGGGCTTACTCCTCACCTCATTGATGAGAATTGCCATTCTTCGCTTAAATCTTTTGCTAAAGCCCATCAAGCAGCAGATCTATCATTTCCTGCTCATTACCATTGTTTTTACTCTGATAAATGCCTATACCGAAACGTTGCTGTATCACTATTTGAGGTCGCTCCCCAACGAATTCTTCAGCCGGCTTTGGCCTAAAAACCCGGTTACCGGCGATGCGCTGGAGTTTCATAAATTTTTCTTTAATAACTGCTTTTACTCTTTTATCTTTTTCTTTATCTGGAACAGCATTTATTTCATGTATCATTACATTACCAAAAGCCAGAAGCAGCAGCTGGATACATTGCGGCTTGAATCCCTGATAAAAGAACTGGAACTGAAAACCATTAAGGCCCATATCAACCCTCATTTTATTTTTAACTCGCTTAACAGTATCCGGGCACTGATTGACGAAAATCCCGGGCGGGCCCGAAGGGCTATCACCGAGCTGAGCAATATTCTGCGCAGCAGCATGCAGACGGAAAAAGTGGAACTGGTTCCTTTTGAAAAAGAACTGGGTATTGTAAAAGATTACCTCGCCCTGGAAAATATGCGGTTTGAAGACAGACTGAAAGTAGAGTATGAAATTGATGAAGACACACTGGAACAGCCCGTGCCGCCCATGATGCTGCAAACCCTTGTGGAAAATGCCATCAAGCATGGAATCAGCCGCCGCGTTGACGGCGGGTTGGTAAAAATCATTTCGGATTTTCGCGAAAATTATCATGAACTGGCCGTGCAAAATACCGGCAAACTGAACGGATTTGATATGCAGGAGGGCTTTGGGCTTTCCAGTACGCAAAACAGGATTCATCTGCTGTATGGCGAAAAAGCAAAGTTTGAAATTAAACAGTTAACGCCGGGGCTGGTAGAGGCAAAGGTTATGATACCGGTTATTTCATAACCCGCTTAAAAATATTTTTTAAGCAGTTAAATGGCTTAAGTACACAAATTCAAACACCTTTTTTTATAAAAGAGAATTAATCAAAAAATTTTTAAACCGCACTCCTTAACCGGAGCGCATTAAATCTTCCTCTCAGGAGGGGGAAAATATATGAGAGCAATAATAATAGATGATGAACGCCTGGCCCGTTCCGAGTTAAAAAAACTTCTTCAGGATTATCCGGAAGTAGAAGTAATTGATGAGGCTGCCAATGCCGATGAAGGTCTTTACAAAATTGACACACTGCAACCCGACCTCATTTTTCTCGATATACAAATGCCCGGTAAAACGGGGTTTGACATGCTTTCGCAACTGGACAGAGCGCCGTATGTCATTTTTACTACCGCCTATGACGAATATGCGCTGAAAGCGTTTGAGGTAAATGCGCTCGACTATCTTTTAAAACCGGTGGAGCCCAAACGGCTGGCTGATGCCATCAATAAACTGCATATAGCCGAAGTGAAAGAAAGCCAGAATCACGTTTCGGAAAATGTGAACCGCAGCATTTTGGGTGAAAATGATCAGGTGTTTGTAAAAGATGGCGAACGCTGCTGGTTTGTGAAGCTCTCTGATATTCGTTTGTTTGAAAGCGTGGGCAATTATGCAAAAGTTTTTTTCGGTACACACAAACCACTTATTCTGAAATCGCTGAATGCGCTGGAGGAAAGACTGGATGAAAAAGTTTTTTTCAGGGCCAACCGTAAGCATATTGTCAATCTGCGGCTCATTGAAAAAATTGAACCATATTTCAACGGAGGTCTGTTGCTTGAATTAAAAGGAGGCGAAAAAATTGAAGTAAGCCGCCGCCAGACGGTGAAGTTTAAAGAGATGATGAGTTTGTAGTTCCCGCCTAAAGTTCGTTAAGCTTAGATGAAACAATACTCATCAGAAATCATAACTATAATTCATCAGTAATGAAGAACAGTAAGAATGCTGGAGCCGGACCTTTTTCTTTTGCTAAGGGTGAAAAAAGGATGCGGTTATTATTATCCGGTTTGTTCATTGCAGCCACTTTTTTGGTTTATGGGCAAAATGAGGTTATAAATGAAGCGGAGGTAGAAAGAATTGAACGGTTTCTTTCTTCCGATGAACTGAAAGGGCGGAGAACCTTTTCACCGGAAATAGATAAAGCCGCCGCATTTATTGCCGCCGAATTGAATGCTGCCGGTTTGGAATCGTGGAATGGCAGCGGCTCGTTTCTGCAGTCTTTCGCTATGATACAGCCCAAGTTCATCAGTGCCGGCGGTGTACTGGACGGTGAGGTGGTGGAAACCAAAAATATTATTGCAGTAACATCAGCAGCAGAGCTGACCATTTCAGAAAAAAGCGGGTATGAAAAAGTAAGAATAAACGATGGCGCCAGCCTGATTACCGAAGCAAGAAAACTGATCCATGCAAAGAAGAATATAATTGCGCTGGTGGGCACTGGTCATGCACCTAGTTTCAGCCGGCTGACGGGGTTGAAACGCGGCATTTTTAAATCGGATAACAGTGTAGTATTTGTTTTAACGGACAAAGATCCGGCTACCTATTCATTCAATGTAAAGCATGAGATAACAGAACAAAAACTGGCCAACGTGGTAGGAGTAATACCGGGCAAAAGCAGAAAAGAGGAATATGTGATCTTTTCGGCGCATTATGATCATGTGGGTATCGGCAAGGCAGTGAATGGCGACTCGATTTATAACGGGGCCAATGATGATGCAGCGGGCACCACCGCCATCATTATGCTGGCCAGATATTTCAAGGCAATAGGGGGTAATGAAAGAACACTGGTGTTTGCTGCATTTACTGCTGAAGAAATCGGGGGATACGGATCCCAGTATTTTTCCCGTCAGCTTGCTCCCGAAAAAGTAGCGGCCATGTTCAATATAGAAATGATCGGTACCGAAAGCAAGTGGGGAAAAAATTCGGCATTTATCACTGGTTACGAGAAAACGGATATGGGAAAGATTTTACAAAAGAACCTTGAGGGCAGCAATTTTACTTTTTATCCCGACCCGTATCCGGGGCAGCAATTATTTTACCGGTCTGACAATGCTACCTTGGCGCGGCTGGGTGTGCCGGCCCATACCATTTCTACCGCCAAGATGGAAAACGAACCGCATTACCACAAGCCCAGTGATGAGATCGGCACCCTTGATCTGAAAAATATGACGGAGATCATCAGGGCAATCGCGGTCAGTTCAAGATCGATCGTTGCCGGAAAAGATACACCCACCCGGGTAAATGTGGAAGAGCTGAGGTAGTAAAAACTCCGGCTGTACCGGTAAATAATTTTTTAATACTCTACTTTCATTATCACTCTTCGGTTTTGTGCCCTGCCTTCGGGAGTGGCATTATCGGCTACCGGTTGTTCTTCACCATAACCTGCAATGGTGATCCGCGAAGCTTTAATTCCTTTTTGTACCAGGTATTCTTTTACTGCGTAAGCTCTTTGCAGACTTAAGATTTTGTTTTTATCGGCAATGCCTATATTATCTGTATGTCCTTCTACGGTCAGCTTCAGGTTCGGATCGGCTTTCAGAATATTCACTACTTCATTCAGCCCTTTATAAGAAACAGAACGTAATTGATAACTGGCTGTGTTAAAGTAAACTCTTCTGGCCGCGTAGCTTACTTTTTCGGCAATTTCTTTCTTTACTTCTGGGCAGCCGTTATTTGCAATAGTACCTTGTAATTGCGGACATTTGTCCTTTTCATCATCTACGCCATCTTTATCGGTATCTGGTATGGGGCACCCGTTATATTTTTCGGTGCCGGGTGTATTCGGACATTTGTCATCTTCATCACTGATGCCGTCGCTGTCGGTGTCCGGTACGGGGCATCCATCATGACGGGCCACGCCAAATACTTCAGGACATTTGTCGTCTTTATCGTCAATACCATCTTTGTCGGTATCCTTTTTTACTTCGACAGTAATCTGTGCCGGTTCTTCTTTCGCTTTTTTCTTCTTTTTGGTTTTATTGGCAAAGCCTCCAAATCGTATTCCGGCATGTATATCGGCCAGCTTTGAATTATTTATTAATACCATAAACAGCCTGCCCGATCCGATAAAGACAGGCCCCAGCCGCAGCGAAAGACCTGCATTAAAATCGGACAGTGTACTGTATGTAAAGGGGAAATAAAAACCAAAACGCGGTGTTTCAAAACGGGGAGTTACGGAAAAAGAGGTGTATACAAAAGGGCTGTACATGTTACTTTTTCCAGCCAGGTTAACATGTGCTGATACATCTGTGTAAAAAATTCTGCTTATAGGAATGTCGGCATTTATATTCAGCGACATGGGCATTCTTACATTGTACTTCAACCCGGCCCCGGAACTGGTGTTTGTAAAATAAGAACTGGTATCAAGATATTGGCGTATTTCATTTATTGATTTTCCATCCAGGCCCGATGGATACCAGGCCTGCGGAGCGGTAATCGCCATCGAATATGCAGCAACGTCCGCTGCATTGTACCTGATCATTCCAACGTCTGTTAATGAAACACCCAATCGTAAGCGGTAAGGAACCCCGGTCAAATTCTTTTTGCTACTGTCTTTTTTTTGTTTGATCTCGTAACTTAGGCCGATGGCAGCGCCCCAGCCTCTTCCTTTTGACGTGAACAGATCGGCAGCCTGAAAATTATTAATGTCAAAACCACTGTACCCGGTGGATACAGTGGCGCCTGCATCGGATAAATAATATTTTGAAAGAGCATCTTTATAAATGGTTCCCTGCAGGTCTTTTATTTGCAGCCAGCTATTGGCCGATCCGGCAAGATATTTTCCGGTGATACCCATTTTAAAAACGCTTTGTTCATTTTCATGAAATACTTTGGCCAGCGATAACCCGGTTTCCGTCCAGCCGTTGGCGGTAAATAGTTGATTGGCGGAACTCTTAAGGGTATATGGAGTAGCGTATACGGGCCTGTAATTATTAATACTGTTTATAAGATTGCCGTCCAGATCAGTAAAGTTTACCATTGCCCTGAGCCGGGATGTAAAAGCGATTCCCCAATTTTTTTTACTGAGCATAAATGAAGGACCTGTAACATCTCCTCCGGCAAAGGCACTCATTTTCTCATAAATATTACCCAGCAGGCTGATGTCGGTATTTCCGCTGAGTACGGTTTTCAGGTCTTTAAACTTAAAAAAAGTATTATTGTTTGCTATTTCGGTATTTGCTCCACCAATCGATACATCCCAGCTGAAATGGTTTTGAGCAACGCCGGCAGGGTTAAAAAAACTGCTGTATACGCCTGTGTAGTTACCGGTACGGTACCCCAAAAACGATTGGGCAGTCATAAAATATGGGATGTAGAGACTGAGCAGGAGGAAGCTCATTTTCTTCATCATGAATTGTATTGACGGAAATGCAGCTTCCGGTAACGTTTTTTCAGGGATATAGGCAAATGGTTTCATAACTTTTTTCTGCATAAACAAATTTTGCAGTTCTGTTTCTTCTGAATTGGAAGAACGAAAGGAAGCCGGTTAAATAAACTTTACAGGCAACGATTGAACTGCTGCTGAAATTTCCCTGATCAGGGATGCATTTTTTTCAATTGCATTGCCCACAACAATCACATCGGCGCCGGCTTTGCAATTCAAATAAGCTTTTTCAGGATGGGTAATACCGCCGCCCACCACCAGAGGTATTTCAATGCTGGCCGCCACTTTCTCGATCATGGTTTCACTGATCGGCCGCCGGGCACCGCTGCCTGCATCCATATAAATGAGTTTCATGCCCAGCATTTCACCGGCCATTGCCGTGCACATGGCAATTTCATTTTTATCGGCTGGTATGGGTGCGGCATTGCTGATGTAGGAAACAGTAGTAGGTGCGCCGCCATCAATAACAATGTATCCTGTAGAAATAATTTCCAGCCCGCTTTGACGGACAAAAGGCGCCGAAACCACATGCTGGCCTATCAGTAACTCCGGGTTGCGGCCCGATATCAGCGAGAGGTATAAAAGCGCATCGGCATATTTACTTACCTGCGCGGAACTGCCGGGGAAAAGTATAACGGGAATATCACAATTCTTTTTGATGTACCGGACACATTCATCAAGATAGGTGGAAATAACCAGACTGCCGCCTGCAAAAAAATAATCCACTTTTGCAGAAAGTGATAAATCAATCAGTTCGTCCAGAATCGGTTCATTTACCTTATCAGGGTCAATCAGCACGGCAAATGATTTTTTACCATTTCTTTTTTTCTCTGTCAGTCCCTGGTATATGTTGAGCTTCATCCGGCCTGGGTTAGTTATTGCAAAAATGCAAAAAGTTTTTGTGATTCCGCAGATGATTTACTCAGGTAATTTCCTATAGCTGCGTATAGGCTGCAAGTTGAATAATATGGGTATTGGTAAAACTGTTGTTGCGGCCATTCACGTAATGATTCATGTATCCGGCATCAAAACTCAGCCTGGCGCTCAGTTTATACCCCAGCGCCAGGTAAAGACGATTCTGGTCAAAATATTTTCCATTCACCACCGAGCGGTTGCCGAAGTTCAGAAAAACTTCGTTCTGCACGGCGCCAAACAACCCTTTGGAAAATTCTTTTTCTTTAGCAAGCGGAATAATAGTACGGATAAAATACCGGATACGGCTGGCATATACCGATCCTTCATGAACAAGTTCATTATTTACTGCCTGCGATTTGCTGATGAACCGCTGTTCAAGACGGAAACGGTGCGAAACAGACAGGTTTTTGATTTTTTGATGTACAATCAGTTGCTCCCACAGCCGGTGTTCCGGGGCATACCCACTGATACCTGAAATCACCCTTCGGTTACTGATAAAGGCATATCCGGCTGTGAACGTGCTATTCTTTCCCGGTTTATAATTCAGCCCCGTTCGCAACAGCGCTGTCTGCATATTTTTTATGTTATCCGTACCTCTCCATTGTGCATCGAAATGAATACTGAATCTGTTATCCAGCCTGAATGTATTGAATGAAGCCAGCCAGCCCGATTGCTGTACCTGTCCGGTGACGCATTTAGTAAATATCAGTGCAACGGTAAACAGGCAAATTATTTTTTTCATTTTTTTTATTTCGTAATGATGAGGCAGGCAATATACCTGAACAGAGGAATAAAAGAAAACCGTAAAAAAAAATCCGTTAAGTTGATTTTATCTTTCTGTTATCGTGAAATTAAGGACTGGAAAGGCTTTGCTACGTATAGCCGAAAAAAAAGACTGAAAAATCAGGCGTTTCAACGAATGAAATATAATAAATCCTTAACAGTAAAGGCTTTCAGGCGATGGTGGATAACTTGTATAATTTAAAGTTCCGCCGGCTGATTTTCCAAAAAAGATTTTGCATGGGACTGTTGAAAAACAACAGAATGCAATAGCAGCGGGGCTTTCCGTTTCTTTTCCACATTCTGTTGATATTTGGAGGTTTGATTTCTTAAATACAAAAAATACTTTCGTTTCCGTCTTCCGCCAGGGGATAACTTATTAACCAGACCAACAAATTCTTTTTAGTTATGGCCAGTAAAAAACAGGCTTCCGCCGGTGGCGGATTGCAGTTCCTTCGTCGCTATACACGTGATGATGTAAATGTGTTTGATCAGTTCGAGTATGATTACCGCACTTCTGTGATCCGCAACCCAAATGGTGAAGTGGTGTTTGAAATGAATAATGTGGAAGTACCCCGGCAATGGAGCCAGATAGCAACGGATATATTAGCCCAGAAATATTTTCGAAAAGCCGGAGTGCCTCAGGCCGATGGCAGCCTGGGAAGAGAAACTTCTGCCAAACAAGTAGCGCATCGTATGGCCAATTGCTGGCGTGTATGGGGCGAAAAGTACGGCTACTTTGCCTCTGACAGAGATGCCCAGATATTTTACGATGAGTTGGTGTACAGTATATTGAATCAAATGTGTGTACCCAATAGCCCGCAATGGTTCAATACCGGCTTATATGAAAGTTATGGTATTTCGGGCAAGCCGCAGGGGCATTATTATGTTGATCCGGCAGACGGCGAACTGAAAAAATCCACTTCGGCATACGAGCGGCCACAGCCGCATGCCTGCTTTATACTAAGTGTGGAAGACGACCTGGTGAATGAAGGAGGTATTATGGACCTCTGGGTGCGGGAAGCAAGAATATTCAAGTATGGTTCGGGGGTAGGAACCAACTTCAGCAGCCTGCGCGGCGAAGGGGAAAAACTGAGTGGCGGCGGCACCTCATCAGGCCTCATGAGTTTTTTAAAGATTGGAGACCGGGCTGCCGGCGCTATCAAAAGCGGAGGCACTACCCGCCGTGCTGCAAAAATGGTTTGTCTCGATCTGGACCACCCTGAAATTGTTGAGTTCATCAACTGGAAAGTAGAAGAAGAAAAAAAAGTAGCCGCATTGATTGCAGCTGGGTATGCCAGCGATTATGAAGGCGAAGCTTATCGCACCGTTTCGGGTCAGAATTCCAATAATTCGGTTCGTATCCCCAATTCATTTTTTGAAAAACTGGAGCGCAATGAAGACTGGGAACTAACCGCCCGCAGCGATGGAAGAGTAATGAAAAAAATACCTGCCCGTGAACTCTGGAACCAGATCGCTTATGCAGCCTGGCGCTGCGCCGATCCCGGTACACAGTACAATACAACCATTAATGAATGGCATACTTGTCCGGAGGGAGGTGAGATCAGGGCTTCGAATCCCTGCTCCGAGTATATGTTTCTTGATAATACCGCCTGCAACCTTGCTTCTGCCAACCTGATGAAGTTTTTTGATACGGAAAAAAATATTTTTGATGTAGAAGGTTATGAATACAATTGCCGGCTGTGGACCGTGGTACTGGAAATATCTGTACTCATGGCACAATTTCCTTCCAGGGAGGTAGCAAAACTCAGCTACGAATACAGAACACTCGGGTTGGGATATGCTAATCTGGGTACCCTGCTGATGGTAAGCGGTATTCCTTATGATAGTGAAAAAGCCAGAGCAATTGCCGGCGCAATAACCGCGATTATGACCGGTGTTTCTTATAAAACATCGGCAGAAATGGCAAAGCATCTGGGGCCGTTTCCCCGCTACGAAGAAAATAAAAAACACATGCTGCGGGTAATGCACAATCACCGGCTGGCCGCTTACGATGCCGATGAATACGAGGGACTGAGCATAAAACCGCAGGGAATTAAAGCAGAACATTGCCCCGATTATTTATTGAAAGCAGCATGCAAAGCATGGGACGAAGCCGTTGAACTGGGAGAAAAATACGGCTATCGCAATGCACAGGCCACTGTTATTGCTCCAACAGGTACTATCGGCCTTGTCATGGATTGTGATACTACAGGCGTGGAACCCGATTTTGCGCTGGTTAAATTCAAGAAACTTTCCGGCGGGGGATATTTCAAAATCATCAACCAGTCGGTACCGGTAGCTTTACGAAATCTTGGGTACAGCGAAAAAGAAAGAGAAGCCATCATCAAATATGCTGTAGGTCATGCCACATTTGCCGGCGCGCCGTTTATCAATCACCAGTCGCTGAGTGAAAAAGGATTTATTGCCGATGAAATCAAAAAACTGGAAGCAGCCCTGGCATCAGCATTTGAAATCGGATTTGTATTCAACAAATACACTTTGGGAGAAGAGTGCCTGCAAAGACTGGGATTTATTCCGGAACAATACAATGATTTCAACTGGAGTCTTCTGGAAGCGCTGGGCTTTAGCAATGAAGAAATAGAAGCGGCGAATGATTATGTATGCGGCACCATGATGATCGAAGGAGCGCCATATCTGAAACCCGAACACCTGCCCGTTTTTGACTGTGCCAATAAATGCGGAAAGAAAGGAGAGCGGTATATTCATGCTCATGGACACATCCGCATGATGGGCGCCACCCAACCTTTTATCAGCGGCGCCATTTCGAAAACAATTAACCTGCCGAACGAGGCTACCGTAGAAGAAATAGCCGATGCTTACATGCTGAGCTGGAAACTCGGGTTGAAAGCCAACGCACTTTACCGCGACGGGAGCAAACTGAGCCAGCCGCTTAGCAATAAGAGCGACAAGAAGAAGAAACCGGAAGCCGCAAGTCAGTCTGCTAAGATTTCTGCTGACAAGCCGGAAGAGATTCATTCGGATACCCGAAATCTGAAAGCCGAAACAGAATCGCAGATAGTAGACCTTGGCAAGCTGACCATTGAAGAATTGCTGGAAGAAGTACAAAAAAGAGTACAATCATCGCCCGATACCCAGCTGAAGCGCAAACTGGCCAGTATTGTGGAAAGAAGATCATTGCCCGCCAAACGCAGAGGCTTTACCCAAAAAGCAAAAATTAATGGTCAGGCCATCTTTTTGCGTACCGGTGAGTACAGCGATGGTACGCTTGGCGAAATATTTATCGACATGGCGAAAGAAGGCGCCACCATGCGCAGTATGCTCAATTGTTTTGCTATTGCTATTTCCATAGGGCTTCAGTACGGCGTGCCGCTCGAAGAGTTTGTGGAGAAATTTGTATTTACCAAGTTTGATCCCGCAGGTTTTGTTGAGCATCCCAATATCAAATCCACCACTTCGATTGTGGACTTTATCTTCCGCACACTGGGTTACGAATACCTGGGCCGCACCGATCTGGTGCATGTGCTGGATAAACCCGAAGTGATGAATACCGGTGCCGATGACTGGGATGATATTCCTACTTCGCTGGAATATGAAAAAGAACCCGAACTTTCCAATGTACGTGTAGTGGGAAAAACAACACCACCGGTAAAATTGCAAAAAGGCACCATGGTAAAAACTGAAAACGGGCTTGGCTCAGTGAATGCTGCAGCTAAAAGTATGCAGAGTGATGCGCCTGCCTGTAATGTGTGCGGGCATATTACGGTGCGCAGCGGCACCTGCTACAAATGCCTGAACTGCGGCAATAGCATGGGCTGCAGCTAAAATTTGCCAAGGACGGAAAACCACAATAAATAATGTACCCGTTGTAACATCCCGCTAACCGCGGGATTTTTTTTTAAAATTCAAACTCCCTGCGGTGCACATTCCATCGTATACCCGCCGAAATAATCGTAGTTTTTTCCGACATGGAGGAAACGGAAGGCAGATCAAAATTTCTGTAGATGCCCGACACTTCAATAAACAGGTTTTCTCTCAGTTCATAAGAAATGAGAAGTGACGCATAGGTAGTATTTGCCTTTGTACCTGAGCCTATTTTATATCCGTAGTCACCAATACGGAAGGGCGGTACGTTGGGAAGAAAAATATTGCTGCCGAAACTTTGTGCACCGGTGTCTAATCCTTGTTTCCACCCCATCAGCTTGCCAAAAATCATCCATTTCGGCGCCGGCTGATAACGGGCAATACCGATCCATTCATTAAAGTTGGCGCCCAACGGATGTGCCAGCGGCTGGTTGTAGTGTGTGTAATTGGCTACTGAATCGCGATGCGAATATGTAAATGGGCGAACGCTGTTCATCTCTACTTGCAGGTCAAGATTTTTTATGGTGAAAGCGTCAATGTACCGGGCGCCTATCTGCAATCCCCATTTATTGGCCCACCATCCATCGCCACGACGTATCTGCTGCAGATTAAATTCATCCAGTAAAAACTGTCCGTAAAATTGGAAATGCTTCAGTGCATTCGCTTTAAAGTCGATACCGGCTACGGAATTATCCACGCTGCCACCCTGTTGTTCAATAGAGCGGTAAAAAATAACCGGAACCAGATAGCCAAACTCAAAGCGGTTGCTGCGTCCAAAAACAACTCCTTCAAACAATCCCACATTCAGCCATTTGGTCACATTCATATCAAGATGATGAAAGGCGGCATATTTTTTTCGAAGTAATCTGTCCGGCCCGCGGGGTTCGGTTTGCTGCAGTTCCATGAACAGGTTCTGGTAATTCAGTTTCCAGATACGGGTATTGAGCATAAGAAAGAGAGTGTTTTGGCTAAAGTCGCTCAGAAATAAACTGCGATGACCATTGCCGATAAAATTGCGGTCGTAACCAAAAGCCACATCAATGTACCGGGTGATGTTGAAAGTAAAATAGCCTCTTGCGTCAAAATAATCGAATCCCGTTCCCTTAAAGTTTTTATAATACCCTCCGCCGGGTACGGATTTGAATTTATCTTCCCAGCGCTGCACGTACATCGGATCCCGCTCCTGGTTATCGGTGAGGTAAGCTGCAAAGCCGATTTTGTTGGCAATTCTTCCCCTTGCCGTTATTCCACGCGTATTTAAAAAAAGCGATTCATTATTATCTTTTTCATTGGAAAGCTTAAACTGAATGACAGGATTGATAATAAGATCAAAGTCCTTTACATGTGTTTCAAACAGATTGGCAGGTGTTTGGTAAAACCGGCCAAGTTTTTTTTTGCTTCTAAGCGTGTTGCGTAAATCGTCGGGCAGGTATTCGATGTTGTTTGCAAAGGTACTTGCCAGGTTGTATTTGTCGGTCTTGGATAAAGGGATATCCGGGTGATTCTGCTCAAAAGCCATCATCCCCGCTATCAGTTGTTTTCGGTTCCGGGGTTTTAATTTTGAAAAATTCAATACGGAATCCGTTTGTGATTTTATTTCCAGCCGTTCAAAAAGAATATTTTCTTTGGCATCTTGCGGTAAAAAAGTAGTTTGTGTTTTCCCGGTTATGGAAATGATAAGAAACAGGGCTATAAAAAAACTCCCCTTCAGAAGTTGGGGGGTAGGCATTTGGCATTGCATGTGGTAGTGGATTAACGGATAATCTGGATATTTGCCGGACAAGATATGCAAAATTACCTGATAAAGCATGTACAGGTTGTCAACGAGGGGTTGATAACGGTAGCCGATGTGCTTATTAAAAATGGACGAATTGAAAAGATCAGCCCGCTGATCGGGCAAACGGGACCAGGGTATAAAGAAATCAACGGAGAAGAGAAATACCTGTTTCCCGGTTGTATTGACGACCAGGTGCATTTTCGCGAACCGGGCCTCACTCATAAAGCTACCATTTATACCGAAGCAAAAGCGGCCGTTGCCGGCGGCGTTACCAGTTTTATGGAAATGCCCAATACGGTTCCCAATGCGCTTACGCAGCAATTGCTGGAAGAAAAATATACGATAGCAGCCAGAACATCCCTGGCTAATTATTCTTTTTTCATGGGTACATCGAACGATAATGCCGATGAAGTTTTAAAAACAAATGACAGGCGAAAAGTTATTTGCGGTATAAAAATCTTCATGGGTTCTTCTACCGGCAATATGCTGGTGGATAATCTGCTGACGCTGGAAAAAATCTTTCGTGAAAGCGAAGTGCTGATAGCCACGCATTGTGAGGACGAACGAATTATTAAAAAAAACCTGGAAAAGCTAAAACAACAAAACAGAATACTTACGACGGCCGATCATCCCGTCATTCGAAACGAGGAGGCTTGTTATCAATCATCATTGCTCGCTGTACAAATAGCCAAAAAGTACAATACACGTTTGCACATACTGCATATCAGTACGGAAAAGGAACTGCAGCTTTTTTCCAACCTGCTTCCTTTAAAACAAAAACGAATTACAGCGGAAGTATGCGTGCATCATCTTCATTTCACCAGCCATGATTATACAACACTGGGCAACCGGATAAAATGCAACCCCGCTATTAAAGCAGGGCATAACCGGGAGGGTTTATGGAAAGCGCTGCTCGATAACCGGCTGGATGTGATAGCAACCGATCATGCCCCGCATACACTGGAAGAAAAATACCCTGACACTGCGCAGCATTCAGGAAAAAGTTCATACGAACTGGCTCATGCCGGGCTGCCCCTGGTTCAACATTCGCTTCTGTTAATGCTGTATTATTACAAGCAAGGAAGAATTTCCCTTGAGAAAATAGCGGAAAAGATGAGTCATGCGGTGGCTGATTGTTTCCTGATCAAAGACCGCGGGTATATTCGGGAAGGATATTTTGCCGATCTTGTACTGGTTGATCTGAATCAGCAAACAACCGTTTCAAAACAGAATATTCTGTACAAATGCGGATGGAGCCCGCTGGAAAACTTTGAATTTCCTGCTGCCATTACGCATACGTTTGTAAACGGGCATCTGGTATATGAAAATGGTATATTTAATGAATCTCAATACGGGCAGCGGCTGAAATTTGACAGATAATCAACAGGCAATGATTTCAATAATAAGAATACCTCTTTAGGTACCGGCATGCATCTTGACGCTACTACATACAACGATATTTCCGTCTTTCATCCGGAGGAAGAATTTTCGATTTTCCATAAACTGAATTTTACACGTACGGTTTACGGCAAGGCCTGGCTAAAACAGTTTTTTTCAGAACCCCATCATGATCTTAAAAAAATTCTTGGTACCCAGCTCATCATTCGTACCCTGTCCGAGCATCTGGATGAATGGCCGTCCGAGATATCTAATGGTACTTTGCTGGTAATAGAAAAGTATCTTGATTATAATCTTGACCCCATACCCGAATCGCCCAATGCGATGAACGCTTGGTGGTACAAGACCCTTCATGTGGAGGATTACCGCCTCATCAAATATTCGGTAGGCCATTTGGCCGATTTCTACCGGGGCATCTATAAACTGGTTCAAATGTTCAGCCACCGGGAGCTTCCTGTTTTTTTTAAAACTTATATTGATCGGGCAGCCCAGCTGCTGAAGGAAACTCCCTTGGCCCGTCTTTCTGCCTCCGGGCCGGGAGAAAAATTTTCTACAGTTCAGCATCTTTATTATGGTTACTATATCCGAAACAGGTATAAAAATGATACCGTTGAGTTGCTGGATATATTCGGCCGGCTGGATGCCTGGTACTCGATGGCTGTGGCTATGCGAACCTTTGATCTGCAGTTTCCTTATTTTATCGATCAGCAGCAGCCGCTGGTTCACAGCAAAGGTCTTTATCACTTACTGCTAAAACAGCCGGTGGCTTATGATGTGGAATTAAATCACCAGCATAATTTTCTCTTTCTTACCGGGGCCAATATGGCCGGAAAAAGCACCCTGATCAAAGCGTTGGGATCGGCCGTGTTTCTTGCCCATCTTGGGATGGGTGTTCCCGCACAAGAAATGAGGCTGAGCCTTTTCGACGGTTTGCTAACCAATATCAACGTGGTGGACAATATAGCTAAGGGCGAGAGTTATTTTTTTAATGAAGTGCAGCGGGTTAAAAATACAATTGAAAAAATCAACGATGGAAAAAAATGGCTGGTGCTGATTGATGAACTGTTCAAAGGCACCAACGTGCAGGATGCCATGAAGTGCTCGCTGACAGTGATCAGGGGGCTCATCAAAATAAAAAACTCGTTGTTTATTCTCTCCACTCACCTCTATGAAATCGGAGAGCAGTTGAAAGAAAACCCCAATATTATTTTCCGGTATTTTGAAACCAAAGTTAAAGATGACCAGCTTGAGTTCAGCTACCGCCTGAAGGATGGCATCAGCAACGACCGGCTGGGTTATCTTATTCTCAAGAGAGAAAAAGTGGTGGAGATGCTGGAAAAACTTTAACGATAAAACGCTTTGCTTCCAACTTCTTATTTTTATATAAAATAATTGTCAATGACATCAGCTTCGCCGGCCGCAGGTGGGGGCAATACCATCAAAACAATCATCATAGGGGTGGCTACTACTGTGCTGGGATCAGCGGCCGTTTATTTTTTAGGATTTCACGACAAGGAAAATAACGCTAAAAAAGAAGCAACGGAAAGTGCATTAAATTCCATTTTCCAGTATGAACAAATACTGGAAAAAACAATCATCAATCTTTCCTGCAGCAATGACAGCGGTTTTCAAAGCGTATTTTTAGACGAACTGGAACAGGTAAAGAACAATATGAGAAATATCAGGAATGAAAAAGATGTGGATAACCGGGTACTTTCTATAATTGACAGACGGATCCGCTCTGTAGACGAAATGAAAAGAAGCGCTGAAAAGTATTTTGATCAGTATAATGAGCTGGCCGCCGGCAATCTTCTTGAAACAGAAGCCGGAATAAACAGAGCGTATGAACTGCAGCGGATATTCTATAATGAAGTGGAACAAATATCGCAGCGTGAAAAAACTTTTCTTACGGATATCATTACCGCTTTGGATAAAGAATATAAACTCGCTATTAAAATTCAGCCTCTGAGTATTTCTGTAACAGAGTCAGGCATTGCAGGCAGCTGGCTTATAAACAAAACGGTGCAATGGGACATTAATCCGGACCATTCATTTACCTGGGCTTTTAATGCTGAGCAATACAGCGGTAAATGGACGCTCAAAGATGACATCATTCGTCTTGAATTCAGCCATCCCGAAGTGGCCAATCTGAAAGTGATACGTCTTTACCCTGATTATATCGTGTACCGGAATCTGGACGACAGTACCGTTGCTGAAGCCTGCCGTAGATAAAGCCGGTTACATTAAGTGCAATCAGGTGCCGGTTGGTACTTTTATTTCAATCATTTTATTTTTTATTTTCATGGCATGTTGGTAAAAACTTTTGGCAGTGCAGTACATGGTGTGGAAGCGATGACCATCACAATAGAAGTAAACTGGATGTCGACCGGTACCCAAACGGTGATTGTAGGCTTGCCCGATAATGCGGTTAAAGAAAGTTTGCAGCGGGTAGAAAGCACGATTAAAGCCCATCATCTTTTAATGCCGCGAACCCGCATTGTTGTCAACCTGGCGCCGGCAGATATCAGGAAGAGCGGTACCGCTTTTGATCTTCCGATTGCTTTAGGCATATTGGCTGCTTCGGAGCAAATAAAAAACAGCGATGCGCTGGAAAAATATATGATTATGGGAGAGCTGAGCCTTGATGGTGAAGTAAGGTCAATTAAAGGGGCATTACCCATTGCCATACAGGCACGTAAAGAAGGTTTTAAAGGACTGATTGTACCAAAAGTAAATGCGAAAGAAGCCGGAATGGTGAATAACCTCCATGTTTACGGCGTTGAAAACATCAGGGAGGTAATTGATTTTTTTGAAAACAAGGAGTCGGGGCTTACCCCGGTGGTGGTAAATACAAGAGAAGAGTTTTACAACTCTCAATACGATTTCGAAATTGATTTTACTGACGTAAAAGGGCAGGAAAACATTAAGCGGGCCCTGGAGATTGCTGCGGCCGGCGGGCATAATGCCATATTGATTGGCCCGCCCGGTGCAGGCAAAACCATGCTGGCAAAACGATTACCCACCATTTTACCTCCGCTTACTTTGCAGGAAGCGCTGGAAACAACAAAAATTCATTCAGTGGCCGGCAAGCTTCCTGAGAACTCAACACTTGTTTCGAGACGCCCCTTCCGGTCGCCGCATCATACCATCAGCGATGTGGCGCTGGTGGGTGGAGGCGGAAATCCGCAACCCGGAGAAATTTCGCTGGCACATAACGGCGTATTGTTTCTTGATGAGCTACCCGAATTTAAAAGAACCGTACTGGAAGTAATGCGGCAGCCGATGGAAGAAAGGAAGGTAACCATATCAAGAGCTAAAGTGGCAATTGATTTTCCGGCTTCATTTATGCTGATTGCTTCCATGAATCCCTGCCCCTGCGGGTTTTATAACCATCCTGAGAGAGAATGCACCTGCCCGCCGGGTGCAGTACAGAAATATCTGAATAAAATTTCAGGCCCGTTGCTCGACAGGATAGATTTACATGTGGAAGTTACCCCGGTATCTTTTAATGAACTTTCTTCATTTAACCGGGCAGAGGCATCGGCCACTATAAGGACAAGAGTGATAAAAGCAAGAGAACTGCAGGCGAACCGATACAAGAAAAATGCGGGCATTTATTGTAATGCACAAATGAACAGTAAGTTGCTCAAAGAAATCTGTGTTATCGATACAGTGGGGCAAAACCTTTTAAAAACTGCGATGGAAAAGCTGAACCTGAGTGCCCGGGCTTACGACAGAATTTTGAAAGTATCCCGTACAATTGCCGATCTGGAAGGATGCGAAAACATAAAAGCAGAACACCTTGCCGAGGCTATACAATACCGCAGTCTTGACAGGGAAGGATGGGCGGCGTAGGAAATGAAAAACCGAAAATCAGGTTAAAGAGACCGTACAAAAAACGCCATGCAGAATTTGTAGCTAATAAGTTCAAATCCCAAAAAATAAAATGTGAAAGACCCGGCATTTATACAAAACATGATACAAAAAGGAAAACTGGCTGGTGAAAGAGTGCTGGCCGAATTTGATCATCTGAATAACCGGCAACTGAACTGGAAACCCTCAGCCGAACAGTGGAGCATAGCGCAATGCCTTGATCATCTGGTAGTGTCGAACAACACTTATTTTCCTGTTTTAGAGAAAATAGCTTCAGGCAGTCATAAGATGAACTGGTGGGAAAGGAACAGTCCTCTAAGCGGTGTATTTGGAAAGATGCTGGTAAATCAACTAAAAGAAACGGTGAAACGAAAAATGAGGGCGCCGCAGCTGTTTCGACCGGCCGCCAGTGAGATTAATACAGATATCATTCTTTCGTTCAACACCCAGCTGGATAAATTTCTGAAACTAATGAATGAATGTTTGGATGCCGATCTGGACAAAACCATCATAACCTCACCAGTGTCGCGAATAATTACATATAACTTAAAAGATGCGTATACCATTCTGGTACAGCATTTGCATCGCCACATCAACCAGGCAATCCGGGTTAAGAATAACCCCTCATTTCCACATTAATTGGCTTTATCGTATATGAAGAATCATTTCAGGTACCTGAATGAATACTTTGATAAAATACTCGTTCTTTCGCTCCCGCGGCTTACCCGGCGAATAGAGCATATAAAAAAAGAGCTTGACGGACTGGAGTATGAATTCTTCTGGGGAGTTGATAAAGCAACAACTTCCCTTGAGGCGTTGAAAAAGGAGGGGATCTACAGCAGTGAGAAATACCGTTCTTTTTATAAAAGAAAAAAAGATATGGCTGTAGGAATGATCTGCGGGGCGCATGGGCACCTGAATATTTATAAAGAAATCGTAAGTAAAAAATATACAAGAACATTAATACTGGAAGATGATGCCCTCCCTGTTCAGCAGGGCCTCCGGTACATACGGGCCTGCTTCAAAGATCTTCCTGATGATTGGGATATGGTGTACCTGGGATACGACCGAAATGAACAGTTTGGGGTTAAGCAGTACCTGAAACAGAGGTTTTACATGTTTGTTCCTAATCATGCCACTTATAAAATGACAAAAGATCTTTACGCGAATTATTATCCGCGTAAAGTAACGGCCAGAATTTACCGGGCCGGTTATCACGACTGGTCGCATGCTTACGGCTTGACGCTGGAAGGAGCAAAGAAAATACTTGCGGAACCAATGGCAGGAAGCTTTCACTCCGATAATCTGCTATCTTACCTCATCATGCACGAACGTTTACAGGGATACATTGTAAAACCAAAAATGTTCGATCAGCTGACGGTTGTGGCTGGTCATTTCATGCCGTCGCTTACGCAGGATTAAGAAGGCAACACCACAGCCAATTCGTATATTCGATAAATATTTCAACCTTGTTAAAACAGGCTTGTTGTATTTGGTAGCAATAGTCATAATTTTTTATAGCTATTTTCCAATTCTCATTTTATGAAAATTTTACTGCATTATCTCAGGCCGCATAAATGGCTTGTCATCCTTGTATTGGTGCTGGCTGCTATCAATATAGGTTTTTCCCTTTTCGACCCCATTATTTTTGGAAAACTCATTAATCTGGCTACTTATCACCAGTACAAAGAATCTTTTGACTGGCAGGGGTTTTTGTTCAGTAACAGAGATATAACAGAAGAGGTGGTGAAAGTAAAACCCGGCGGAGTTATTGAAAAGACTACCGAGGTAAAAAGCTATTACGGTGTTATGTGGTTATTATTGGCCTCCGTTTCGGTTGCGATGGTTAGCCGTATTGCCAAAGCATTTCAGGATTATTTTCAGAATCTTATAACGCAAAAATTCGGTGCTGCGGTTTTTACACAGGGCTTGCAGCATGCTATGAAACTGCCTTACCAGGAGTTTGAAGATGCACGAAGCGGCGAAACACTCGGCATTTTGCAAAAAGTGAGAATTGATACTGAAAAATTTGTGGCCTCTTTTATTAATGTACTTTTTCCGGTTATCGTTGGAATTATTTTTGTGGCTGTATATGCCACCTCCATACACTGGAGCTTACCATTGGTTTATTTTGGCGGTATCTTTTTACTTACAATTATTTCCAACCTGCTTAGTAAAAAGGTCAAAACCATTCAGAAAAAAATAGTGGGACAAACAACGGCGCTTGCCGGCGCTACTACCGAATCGCTTCGCAATATTGAACTGGTGAAAAGCCTTGGACTAACACAGCAGGAAGTAAGCCGCCTGAATAAGAATACATTTAAAATACTTGGTCTGGAACTTACCAAGGTAAAACGCATCCGCAGCATCAGTTTTATACAGGGCACTTTTGTCAATACGCTCCGGCAGATCATTTTATTTCTTCTGATGCTCTTTATTTACCGCGGCGAAATGGATGCCGGGCAAATTGTAACCATGCAGATCTTTTCCTTTTTTGTTTTCGGTCCTTTGCAGGAGATCGGCAATATCATTCTTTCTTACCGCGAAGCGCAGGCTTCGCTGGAAAATTTCCAGAGCCTGATGACAAAACAGCCCGAATCAAAACCAGCCCGCCCGGTGCACCTCGGCACCATTCAGACACTTGAATTTGATAAAGTAGGTTTCAAACACCAGACCGCTGTTCAAAATGCCGTCAATAGCATCAGCTTCAAAGCAAAAATTGGCGAAACCATTGCCTTTGTGGGCCCCTCGGGCTCCGGCAAAACCACCATGATGAAATTGCTGGTAGGGCTGTACAGACCTCAAACCGGAAGAATATTATACAACGGTATTGATGAAAATAATATTGACTTTGAGGACCTACGCAACCAGATCGGGTTTGTAACACAGGATACACAATTGTTTTCTGGAACTATTAAAGAGAATCTTTTATTTGTTAATCCTGATGCAACAGAAAACGATCTGAATGATGTGTTAATAAAAGCATCCTGCCAGAATCTGCTGGCAAGGGCAGAGAAAGGGCTGGATACCATGATTGGCGAAGGGGGCCTGAAGCTTTCAGGCGGAGAGAAGCAACGGCTTTCGATTGCAAGGGCATTGCTGAGAAAACCCAAACTGTTGCTTTTCGACGAAGCTACTTCTGCTTTAGATTCATTAACCGAAGAAGCTATCACTGATACCATTCGTGAAATTTCGAAGGAAGGAAACCAGCTAACCATACTGATTGCACACCGGCTGTCTACTGTAATGCACGCCGACAGGATATATGTACTGGAAAAAGGAGATGTGGTAGAAACCGGCACCCATGAAAAACTGCTGGAAGAAAAAGGCCTTTATTATGCCATGTGGAGGCAGCAAATCGGCGAACGGAAAAAACTTACTGCCGCATAAAGAAAAGGATAAGAAAGTAAGTCAGCGTCTTCTGTGTACAGTTACCGGCAAAACCGGATTATTGCAGTACCTGTGAGCTGGCAAGAAATAGTTTCCGGTACTGCATTGGCGTCCGGCCTTTCACTTTATAAAACTGTTTATTGAAATTAGCCGGGGTATTAAATCCGCATTCAAAGCAGATTTCGCTTACCGGTTTTTGTGTTTCCGTTAAAAGCTTACAGGCATTACCGATTCTGATTTCGTTCAGAAACTCGATATAGGTTTTTTTAGTGCACTTTTTAAAATAACTGCAAAAGGCGGGTATGCTCATGCTTGCAAGCGCTGCCACCTGCCCCAGCGAAATGGATTCGCTGAAATGATCAATTGTGTATTGATATATTTTATCGATCCGTTCTTTGTTCTTCGAATTAAATTCCTTTACTTCCTGTGTCGACAGCGTTTCATATTCTTTTGTTTCGGCTATCAGGTTCAGGCATTCGATAAGCCGGGTAACCCGTGAAAGCCCCTGACGTTGTTCCAGTTCATTTACCAGTTCGTACAGCATTTTCCGGGTTTTGCCTTTTACCAAAATGCCCTTAAGCGCAGTAGCAAATAATTCCGGCAACGACCGTGCTTCGGGAATTTCCAGGAAACCTGTACCAAGAAAATGCTCTTCAAACTGTACCACCAGGGCGCTGACAAAAAGATCTTTTTTTGTTTTTTGAAAAGTATGCGGCAGGTTGGACCCCAGTAAATAAATGTCTCCTGCATTAAATACTCCTACATGATTTCCTATAAAGGCCGTACCAAAACCTTTTTTAAACAGGATAAGCTCCAGTTCTACATGCTGATGCCAGGGTACTTCAAACCGGGGCGTATTATGCGTACGTGCATAAAACGAAGTGTTTTCGTCAAGGTGAAGCTTTTCAACAAATGGCCTCATTTGAAAACTATCTTAATAATAAAATTGCCCAAATTATGAATAACCCATTAAAATAGTTTCAAATTTCGAAAATAAAGTAGAATTTTTTTGCAAAATGCACATTTACCTTCGAAAGGCTAAACGATGCTGCCTTATGTTGCTGCTTGGTATAGACCTGGGTACTTCTTCTGTAAAAGTTTCGGTAGTGGATGCACAAACACAGCAGTGTGTAGAGTCGGTCCGTTACCCGGATGAGGAGGCGCAAATTATTTCACCCCGCCCCGGCTGGGCCGAACAATCACCCGACACCTGGTGGCAGCATGTACAGCAGGCTATTCTGAAAATTAACTCCACCCGCAAGTTTGACCCCAGGCAAATTGCTGCTATCGGTATTGCTTACCAGATGCACGGGCTGGTGTGCTTAGATAAACAAAAAAAAGTACTCCGTAATTCCATTATCTGGTGCGATAGCCGGGCAGTGGAGATCGGCGATAAAGCGTTTAAAAAAATGGGCAGGAAAAGGGCATTATCCCGCCTGCTGAATTCGCCGGGAAATTTTACAGCCAGCAAGCTTGCCTGGGTAAAAGAAAATGAACCGAAAATTTATAGCCGCATCGGTAAAGTAATGTTGCCGGGCGATTTTATATCGCTGCAGTTTACCGGCGATATAACTACCACCGTTTCCGCACTATCGGAAGGAATTTTCTGGGATTTTAAAAAGAAAAGACTTTCTCAGGATGTGATGAGCTATTTTGGTTTTGATGAAGATATTATTCCTAAGGTGCAACCTGTTTTTTCATCGCATGGAAATTTGCTCAAACAGGTGGCAGACAGGCTTTCATTGACCCCGGGTATACCGGTTACATACAAAGCAGGCGATCAGCCCAATAATGCATTATCATTAAATGTGCTGGAGCCCGGCGAGGTAGCAGCTACCGCCGGTACTTCCGGCGTTATTTATGGAGTAAGCGGTGAACTGACTTACGATCCGCAATCGAGAGTGAACAGTTTTGCCCATGTGAACCATAGCGCAGATAAAATAAGAACGGGAGTATTGCTTTGCATCAACGGTACGGGCATTCTAAACAACTGGGTTAAAAAGAATACATCGGCAAATATTGGTTATGGCGGGATGAATGATGCGGCAAACAAGATACCGATCGGCAGCAGCGGGCTGCGTATATTACCCTTTGGCAACGGAGCCGAAAGAATACTAAAAAACAAAACCATCGGTGCCCATTTTCATCATATAGACTTTAATGTGCATACGCAATCGCATCTATTTCGGGCAGTGCAGGAGGGCATAGCCTGCGCATTCCGGTACGGGCTTGATATTATGCGGCAAAACGGAATGAAGCCTAAAATAATACGTGCCGGAAAAAGCAATATGTTTTTAAGCCCGGTATTCACCGAGGCATTTGTAAATACAACCGGTGTACCGGTAGAATTATACAATTGTGATGGCAGCATTGGCGCGGCACTGGGCGCAGGAATAGGGCTGCAAATTTATAAAGAACCGCGGGCCGCTTTCCGAAATATGAAAGCATTGCAACTGGTAAAACCGGAGAAAGCCATGCAAAAAGAATATGAAAAAGTTTACAGCGAATGGAAGAAATTGCTGCAAAGGCAAACAGAGGAAAATGGCGGAGCGTGAAACGGGTTTTTGATGTATCCGGTTTTGGTTTAAAACCGGAGATGCACAGGAGGGTTGAAGCCGAAAAAAACGGCTGAGCAGACTTGGTGCAGTACAAGTGAGTGACACAACAGGTGCCGAAAAGAAATAGATCAGATGATTACATTGATTTATAAAAAATAAAAACTGAAAATATGCCGGTTATTACAGGAGACAAAGAATTTTTCAAAGGAATAGGGCAGATAAAGTACGAGGGCCCGCAATCCGATAATCCGCTTGCATTTCGCTGGTACGATGAGAACAGACCGGTGGCGGGAAAAACAATGAAAGAATGGCTGCGCTTTGCCTGCGCCTACTGGCATTCGTTCTGCGGCAACGGCAGCGATCCTTTTGGAGAGGCCACGCATTTGTATCCGTGGAATGAAAAGAAAGATGCGCTGGAAAGAGCAAAAGACAAAGCCGATGCAGCGTTTGAGTTTATTACCAAACTGGGGCTGCCTTACTATTGCTTTCATGATGTGGATGCTGTTGATTATACCAGCGATGTGGCGGATAATGAAAAACGCCTGCAGGCCATTGCAGAATATTTAAAACAAAAGCAGCAGGCCAGCGGTGTAAAATTATTGTGGGGTACGGCCAATCTTTTTTCGAGCCGCCGATACATGAATGGTGCGGCCACCAATCCTGATTTTCACGTAGTGGCTCATGCAGGGGCGCAGGTAAAAGCAGCACTGGATGCCACAATATTTCTTGACGGCGAAAACTATGTTTTCTGGGGAGGACGTGAAGGGTATATGAGCCTGCTCAATACCGATATGAAAAGAGAGAAAGAGCATTTGGCCCGCTTTCTTCATATAGCGAAAGATTATGCCCGAAAGAACGGCTTCAAAGGAACTTTCTTCATTGAACCCAAACCCTGCGAACCCAGTAAGCACCAGTATGATTATGACGCGGAAACCGTGATCGGATTCCTGCGCCAGTTTGACTTACTGAACGATTTTAAGCTAAACATAGAAGTTAACCACGCTACGCTGGCCGGGCATACCTTTCAGCACGATCTGCAGGTAGCTGCCGATGCCGGATTGCTGGGCAGTATTGATGCCAACCGGGGGGATTATCAGAACGGATGGGATACGGACCAGTTTCCTAATAATGTGTATGAGCTTACCGAAGCCATGCTGGTGATAATGGAAGCCGGTGGTTTTGGAGGAGGCGGTATCAACTTTGATGCAAAACGCCGCAGAAACTCCACCGATGCAGAGGATCTTTTTTATGCGCACATCGGAGGTATGGATTGTTTTGCCAGGGCGTTGATCGTGGCCGATAATGTGCTGCACAAATCGGAGTATAAAAAATTCAGACAAGAGCGATATGCTTCCTTTGATAGCGGAAAAGGAAAAGAATTTGAAAACGGTAAATTATCTTTAGAAAATCTGAGGGCTTATGCTATTGAGAACGGCGAACCTGCCGCAAAAAGCGGAAAGCAGGAATGGCTGGAGAATATTATTAATCGCTTTATATAAAAAAAGATTTCGAAAACTCTAAACCACTGCTATGACTAGTTATCTTACCGGCTGGGACTGGGCCATCATTTTATTTTACTTTGCCATTATTGCCGCAATCTCTTATTGGGCTGTAAAAAAGAAAGATAAGACGTCTGCAGAAGATTATTTTCTGGCAGGCCGTCATCTGGGTTGGTTTATTATTGGTGCATCCATTTTTGCCTCTAATATTGGTTCAGAGCACCTGGTTGGTCTGGCAGGGTCGGGCGCCACAGACGGGGTAGCCCTTGCGCATTATGAATTACATGCCTGGTGCCTGCTGGTGCTGGGTTGGGTAATGGGTCCTTTCTTTATGCGTTCGAAAGTATTTACGATGCCTGAATTTCTGGAAAAAAGGTTTACCCCAAAAGCAAGAACTGTTCTTTCGGTTATTTCCCTAATTGCATATATTCTGACAAAAATAGCTGTTGGTATTTATGCAGGCGGAATTGTATTCAGGGCGTTGTTACCCGAAGTAAACTTTATGGGTATGGACACCTTCTGGATAGGTTCTATCTTATTGATTATTCTGACAGGTATTTATACAATTGTGGGTGGCTTGAGAGCCGTAGTTTATACCGAAACACTTCAAACCTTTGTTAAGATAATCGGAGCCATATTTGTAACCTACTTTGGTCTCGAAGCGCTAGGCGGTTGGGATAAGCTGCGTGAAATATGTGGTTCTGAAATGTTTGATTTATGGAAACCGGTAGTACCTGATGGAGTAGAAGGTACCTGGGCGCCGGTGCGGGAAGCGGGAAAAGAAGCGTGGTATTTCAATGATAAATATCCTTGGCCCGGTATGCTGTTTTGTGCTCCTATCATCGGGCTGTGGTACTGGTGTACCGATCAGTATATTGTTCAGCGTATATTGGGGGCTCCAAATGAAAAAGAGGCCAGACGCGGTACCATTTTTGCCGGATTTTTAAAACTGACACCTGTTTTCCTTTTTATTATTCCCGGCATGATTTGTTTCGCTCTGGCTAAAAGCGGAATCAACCCTGCTTTACAGCAGGAATTGTTTGATAGCAGCGGAGAACTGATAAGGGACCGGGCACAAGCTGCTTTTCCCTTGCTGGTAATGCATGTGCTTCCGGTTGGCGTCAGAGGTATTGTGGTCGCAGGATTGCTGGCCGCACTGATGAGTGCATTAGCAGGTGTGTTTAATGCATCTTCGTCATTATTCACAATGGATTTTTATTCTCGGATAAGACCTAAAGCTTCGCAGGAACGGTTGGTTTGGGTAGGAAGGGTGGCCACTGTAGTAATGGTGGTTATCGGTTTGCTTTGGATTCCGGTTATACAGGGAGGTCGCGGGCTTTACGATTATCTGCAGGGTATTCAGGCTTACCTGGCACCTCCTATTTTTGTTGTCTTTTTCTTTGGTGTTTTTATGAAACGGCTCAACGGTACAGGTTGTCTGGCAACCTTGCTGGTAGGTTTTGGAATGGGACTATTTCGGCTGGCGGTAGATACCCCGGTAAAACTCATGGGTACTACTTATACAGAAGGATCATTTCTCTGGATTGTGAATAATATTTTCTTTCAATACTATAGTCTTTTGATCACTGTAATCTGCATTATTGTGTTTATAGCAGTAAGTTATGCCACAAAAAAACCGGATTACGCAAAGATTGGCGGGCTTACTTATTCCACTTTAACAGATGAAGACAGAAAAGCATCGCGGGCATCGTGGAATATGAAAGATGTATTGCTTTCAGTACTGATGATGGCAATCATACTGGCCATTTACTTATATTTCAGGGGATAAAATGGGTGGCTTTACTCCTTTTTATCCTTACTGAAGATATTGGTTAAGAAGCTTTCTTTTTCGAGGTCTTCCATGTCGCTCAGTTCCAGTTCAAGCGCTTTTGTGCTTTGTGTGATTTCGATGAGCGAAATAAACAGCGAAGCCAGCAGGCTCAGCAGGCTGATGGCAAAAACAAATTTTACCGCCTGCAGCCATTGCATATAAACGCCGTACATGGTGATGACGCAGCAAAGAAAGCTGAACACACCAAGCCCCTGCATGTAGCGTACCAGGTTGATACGGCTGCGCAAAATCCGGATCTGCTTCAGCAGCAGGTGATTCTTTTCTCCCCGCATATACTCATCATGGAGCTTGCGTATCAGGTTGGCCAATGCCAGGTAACGGTTGGTATACGCCAGCAGCAGCAGGCTGATGGCCGGAAACAGAAGGGCTGGAGTGGTAAAGGTGATTTCCATGAAATAATGCAGACCACAAAAGTGCGAATTAATTTTTAATCACCGCTCTTGTGGTCTGCGTGCTTTTTTATTGTTTTTTGCTGAACCAGAGCGGTATATTGATTTTAAAAGAAAAGTTACGCCCCATGTTATAGATTCCTGGTCTGCCGGTGGCCATATTCTCCGGGGCATATTTTAGCCTGCTTAAGTGATTCTGGTAAGTTTCGTTGGCTATATTTATAGCGCCAAAGTGAATACTCAGAAGGGTTTGACCCTTATGGGCAATGTCGGTGCCTATGCCGGCATTCATTAAAGCATATCCCGGTGTAGGCGTTTCGGTGTTATAGGCAAAAAAGGGTTTTGTCTGGTCAAAGGTTTTATCTATCTCAAATTTTATATACAGGTTACAGAATGTTTTTCCGGCTTTAAGAAAATTTCCTCTTAGTTCGCTGATCCATCTTGTGGGGGGCATCAGCGGCAGGTTGTTGGTACCATCTACTTTCATACCAAGCCTGCCGCGAACAAACGAAATGGTATTTTCAATATGCAGCCAGTCGAGCGGGTGAGGATGAACATCAAGATTGAACTCCATGCCAGAAAGTTCTGCATCTTTTTGATCAAAGCGGTAAGCGGGAATATCTTCCCCGTCCACGTTCACCAGCGAATCGCTTCCGAAAACCGATTGCAGCTTGCGGTAATAAATGAAATTATTAATGTGGTTATAAAAAGCAGACATGCTAAAGCTGAAATGTTCATACTCCAGTTCGATGCCGGCATCAAACTGTAAACCCGATTCCGGTTTCAGATTTACTTCCCCGTATTCATAACGAAATGTTCCTTCATGTACACCATTCGATCCCAGTTCGGCAATATTGGGTGCACGAAAGCCGCGGGCTATATTCATCTTCATCGTCAGGTTATCCGTAGGCTCAAAGCTTACACCGGCACTGGCCGAAAAGTTGAAAAAGTTTTTTTTGAAAGAGGAAAATTTCTGTTCAGATCCTTCAAAAAATTCTTTTGAGTCAAGAAAGCGTTTATCGAACCGGACACCTCCGCTTACCGTAATTTTATTGTAAAATCCCTGGGCAAAAACAGATGTCCCGAAATCAAAAAGATCATATTCTGGTATCAGCACTTCTTCGCCTTTGTTTTCACTGGTCTGATACATACCATTAACACCAATCGAAGTATGCCACTTTCCCATTTCAGCTAAAACAAGCTGTGCATTATAGTTTATCGTTTTCAGATCAAAGAACAATTCTTCTTCTTCCGGGTCTTCCGGATTGCCAAACTCCTGCCGCAGGTTATTCTGATAACCGATGTTCAGTTTTAGCCTGCTTTTCCTGATGGCAATATTATTATCCGAAGCAATTTTGTAATGCCTGATTTTTTGGTTAGGAGTAAACAACTCACGAGAATCAAGATCCTTGCTGGTTGCAATCCGTTCAAGCGGTGAGCCGGCAAACAATATAAATTTTCCCGTTGCATCATCGCGGTCGCCTTCAATCAGGCCAGGTCTTTGATTAAAACCGCTGAAAATAAGATGACTGTACCCCCATCCTTTATTGACACCAAGATAACCGCCAAAATTTCCTTCTTTGAATCTTGAGTTCAGCACCCGACCATCAAATTCATTGGTGTAATCTCCCGCCGATTTGAGACTGCTGTACAAATTCCAGTTTAATCCATTTAGATTACCTGCAATATTTCCGTGAAGTCCCCTCTGCCGGTTATTGGTTTGATAGGCAGAGAAAATATTTCCTTTTACCGTGCCTTCCTGTACCGGTACGTGGGTTACAATATTTATTACACCAGCCAACGCATCGCTTCCATACATGAGCGAAGCGGGTCCTTTCAGCACCTCTACTTTGTTTACACTCAGCTCATCAATTTCAATTCCGTGCTCATCGCCCCATTGTTGCCCTTCCTGTCGTACACCGTCATTGATTACTACCACCCTGTTATAACCGAGGCCGCGGATAAAAGGCTTTGATATACCCGGCCCGGTAGTAAGTTGCGATACACCGGGCTTTCGGCTTATCGCATCAATGATATTGGAAGAAATAGTTTGCTGCAGTTCCGCCTTTTTTACAACAGATACCGGAATCGGTGCTTTGCGAATGCTGGTGGCGCTGGATACACCTGTTACTACCACACCCTGGTTTTCTGCTACCGAAATGGTCAGCATAAAATTTTTTTCCATGTCTTTATCAAGATCGAAATGTTCGACCATGGTATTATAGCCGGTATGTGATACCTCGATAAGGTGATGACCCGCCGGAAGATTTCTCAAAATATATTGCCCGCTGGCATCGGCGCTGGTTCCTGTTTTCATATCAGCTAAATAAACAGTGGCGCCGGACAGAGGTTCGCCTGTTTTTGCATCGGTAATACGGCCTGAAAGAATGACCTGAGCAGGCTCGTTGTTCGCGATGTCGGTTTGTGAAAATGTGATAAACGATTTGAGTATGATGGTGAAAAGAAACAGTATTCTGTTTGCCATAATTTAATATTTTAATGATGAAGTGAACAAAACCCGGTTCTGAAACAGCCAGACGCCCATAATCATTCTCAAGAAAAATGGTGTGCCGGCGTGTACATCCATTCTCAGATGGAGGAATCAGGCAAAAGCAGGCGGGCCGCGGGTTTCAAAGAGGGAAAATGAAGGGCAGGCCGGGAATAAAGTGAAGTACCCGTTGAAATCAGTCTTGAAAAACTGTAAACTTATTTCCCAGCAGCAAAACTGAAAGTCTGTATTCTTGACAATCTGGTATTCGCAAATGGAACAGTCAACCGTAGCTGATGAAGAAGCTGCATGGGAAACGGCTTCACATTCTGCATCCGGTGAAAAATAACTCTTATACGAATGGGAGTGAACTAATTTTAAACCCTGTATAAAAAGGAAGATAAGCAGTAATGCTGCAGCAGATAGTCTTTTTATATAACTCTTCCTTTCCACCATCAAACAAAGCTACAATAATATATTTTAATCATGTTCGGAAATGATAGAAAAATGTTCAAAGCCGTGGTATCGGTTAACTTCGGTATTCCGCTTATTAATAAAATATGTAAATGATCAGGATTAACATAATGCCTGAGGCGGTATTAAAAAAAACAATACACCTTCATTCGGTTCAGGAGATGATTTGTTATGAAATAAGATTAAAAATACAGGAGTCTGGCTTTATAACATGGAAGAAGAATAAACAGGCCAGTCATTATACGAGAAACCGATGGTATTATTATCTCCTTATTTATTAACCGCCGGGCTCATTGCCTCTCTTCTGCGTAATGTTCATTTAATTTTACCGGTGGGGATGTTTTTCTTGCCACTTTCATTTGTATAATATCTACCAGTAAGGCAAAGGCCATCGCAAAGTAAATATACCCTTTCGGTATGTGTATGTTGAAACCTTCGACCAGCAGGGTAAATCCAATTAACAGCAGAAAACTTAATGCCAGTATCTTAAAGGACGGATGTTTGTTTACAAAATTACTAATGGGTGCTGCCGCTATCAGCATAATTATTACAGTTACAATTACGGCTACATACATCACCCATATTTTGTCCACCAGCCCTACGGCAGTAATGATGGAGTCGATGGAGAAAACCATGTCAAGCAGCAATATTTGACCGATTACATTTCCAAAGGAGATTTTTTTCAATCTTTTTTCACTGTCTTTATGCTCGCCTTCCATCTTATGATAAATTTCTTTTGTGCTTTTATAAATAAGAAATAATCCGCCTAGAATTAAAATAAGACCCTTGCCGGTAAAGCTTATACCGAATACATTAAACAATTCATTATCCAGTTTCATTATCCAGGCTATCGCGGCCAGGAGCCCTAACCGCATCACCATAGCCAGCATAATGCCCATATTCCGGGCTTTGCGTTGTTGTTCGGCCGGCAGTTTACCCGCCAGAATAGAAATGAATATAATATTATCAATGCCCAGCACCACTTCCAGAGCAACAAGCGTAATCAGTGAAACGATGATCTGATAATCCATTGTATAGCTTTTAAGTTAGTTAACCAGTAATCCTGCGGCCCATTGCAGTGCATTTACTGTTATTAAATATTTTGCACGAAGTTCTTGAAGTTTTTGCAGGGCTTCCAGCGCTTTATTTTCCCTGGCATTAATGAGGAAGAGCGAACTTTCACCTATTGCAAACCGGGTTTCTTCCGCTCGTTGGAGCGCCACATAGTTCTGATACGCTTTTTCCTGAATGAGCAGCTGATTTTTCAAAGCCGACAGTTCATTAAAGCAGGTTTTTACTTTATTTTCAATTTGTGCCTGTTTCAAATACTGCTCCCATTGCGTTTCCTGAATTTTCAGACGGGCCTTTTTATATTCTCCGCGGCCCGCCGACAGCCGTAGCGGAAGCCCAATCGTCAATCCATACTGAAAATTATTTTCAAACAAGGGGCCTGCGTCTGTTTTAAGAATATCGTAACCTTTGCCCAACTGATTGTAACGAAAGTTAACGGTGGGCAGCAGCTCCTGAAACTTTAATTTTTTTTCAATATTCAGCGCTTCTAATTTAAAACGATATACCTGAAGTTCGGGGTGATTTTTTAAAGCCGCATCCACCAGCTCCTGCAATACCGGAAGACTGTTGTCAGTAATATTCATTGATGCCTCTTCTGCTGCCGGAGCAATATCGGGTGAAAGGTTATAAGGCTGATCGTCTTTGGTCCATAAAAAAACAGATAGTTCGAGTGTAGCGTTTTGCCACTGCATCCAGGCATTCTCCCGCATCACCTGAAACGATTGTAACTGTGTCAATGCTTCGGTAGTGTCAATGGCGGGACGATCGCCTAGCCGGAAACTGTTTTTTACAAGTTCCAGTCTTTTCTCATTTACTGCCACCGCATCATTAATTATTTTATACATCTGATAATACTGTACCCACTGCCAGTACTGTTTCATGGCATCCAGCAGCAAATTATTCAGCATGTTTCTTCTTTCCGGTTCCGATGCTTCCCGGAATATTTTAGCGGTTTGCAGTGCAGCTCTTCTTTTATCCATCAAAAGATTTTTACCCAGCGGTATGCTTATGCCCAGATAACTGGTTTCTCCTTTAGTGTCAGTAGGGTTCGTACGGTTGCCATTGAGTTTTTCCAAACCGGTATAAATATCAATACCAAACCAGGTCGGGATGGTTAATTCCGGCCGGTTGTATGCATAATAGTCGGTGCCGTCAAAGGTTTTTTGTGCACGGCTGTTATACAATAAAGGGTCAAAGCTTCCGCGGGCAATAGTAATATCAGCTTTTGCTTTTTCTATGATAAGAGCTGCCTGCTTTGCAGTGGGATGATATTGCTTTACCATCTGCATAAATTGCAGAGCCGAAAGTGTTTTTTGATTTTCCTGAGAAAATGCAACGTTTGTTATACCCAATAGAACGGACAGATATACATACTTCATCATTTTTGCTCCTTTGTTTTAGCAGTTTGTTCTGTTTTTGGTTTGTAATAGTCTGGCGGAAATCCATTGATGTTTCTCCACAACTCATACCACACAGGCACATCTTTTAATAAGGCAATAGCCTGTGCGCCGGTTCCTATTTTTAGTTCGGCGGGCCAGGGTTTATCATTCGGATCTTCTATTACCAGCACCCGAAACTGTCCGTTGATGCTTACGTTGCTTTCAATCGCCACAATCTCGCCTCCAAATGTTCCCGATGAGGCTTTTGGCCATCCGCTGAATACAATTGCCGGAAAACCATCAAAAAGAAAACGCACCTTCTGACCCGGATTTAGCAAAGGCAAATCCAGCGGTCTTACAAACAGTTCAACAGCATACTGAATTTTATCAGGTACAATTTCGGCTATCATTTCTCCGTCGCTTACATATTCTCCAATGCCTGCTTTTTGCGCTTTTACTACCTGCCCGCTCTGCGTAGCCAATACATAATACATATTGTTGCGAATGGTGTAGCTGGCATACTGATTTTCCAGTTTGGCAATATCGGCCTGCCCACTGGCTATTTGGGTAAGAGACTGAAACTGCTCACCCTGTGCCTTGGTTATTTTTTCAATATTTTCCTGCTGCAGGGCATTCATTTCAATACGGGTAATGGTTAAATCCTGCCGGCTGTTGGCCAGTTTGTTTTCAGCGCTTATTTTTTTGGCCAACGCATTTTGATATTGCTGGTTTCTTTGTTCCAGCTGGGTTAACGAAACCAGACCGCTGTCATACATTGCTTTTTGCCGGTTCAGTTGTACCGATGCTATATTAAAATCATTAAGCGCCGCAATGGCCTCTGCACTGTCAGCCTGAACTTTTAATTCCAGTTGTTTTAGTTTGTTCTGTAGCTGGTTTAGTTTCAGTTGCAGACCAGTATGGATGGCTTCGATTTGCCGCCCGGTTACATCTACTTTGTTTTTATAATATTCGATGGCCATTTGCTTGCCGGCCAGTTGTTCCCGGGTTCGGTCAAGCAGGTTGGGGTCCAGGTAATCGGTTTTTACTTCTGTTAATTGTACCAGGGTATCTCCCGCTTTTACAAAGTCGCCTTCTTTGATGTACCATTTCATAATGCGGCCGCCGATGATGGTGTTAATCTTTTGAGGACGTTGTTCCTGGTACAGGGTAGTTACATTGCCTCGGGCCCGTATGTTTTGTGTCCAGGGCAGAAACAGAAAAACAATAAAAATACCGGCACAAATGATAAACCAGGTTTTTGCATTGCTTTTTTTGTCGTGCCGGTAAATAAGTGAATAAGATTTAAACTCTTTCATCTTTTTCTTTTTTGTATGTTAGATCATTTTGTTTTCAGGAGTGGCTATTATTCAGGGTTGTATGTTTCCGTTTTCGTTTAATACAATTATTTTATCACACTCTTTTGCAAAAGATTCATCATTGCTTACTACAACCACGGTAGTATCATTCAAATTCAGCAACAGTTTTTTAATCTGATTCTGCTGTGGCGGGCTGAGGTTCATCCAGGGTTCTTCCAAAAGCAGCAGACGGGGTTGAAGGGCCAGCGCCCTTACCAGCAGAATGCGGTGTATTACATTTCGGGATAAGCGTTTGCCTGTAGGATCAAGCAGGGTTTGCAATCCGTCTTTTTGTGATGCAATAAAATCATGCAAACCTGTTTGTGCGGCCAGCTCTTTTATCCGTTCTGTACTTATATTTTCATTACCCAGTGTTATATTTTCCCATACGGTTCCCTGAAAAATGTCCTGCTGGTTAAGTAATACACCAATTTTGCTGCGCAGGGAATCAAGCTGATAATTGCCCAGCGGCAAATCATCAAACAAAATACTGCCTTTATAATCGGAGTAGGAGCCTGTAAGCAATCTGAGCAGGGTCGATTTGCCTGAACTTTCTCTGCCGGTGATGCAAATTTTTTCATTAGCTTCAATATTCAGGTTAATATTTTGCAGCACATTCCGCTCATCATTATAACTGAAGCTGACATCCTTCAATTCAATCTTTATTCCCTTTTTTAAATCAGGCAGGTTAATGGTGCCGGATTTTTCTACCGGCCGGTCGGTAATTTCAGATGCTTTTTCCACGGCTGTCAGCGTATCGTACACTCCGCCTAAATTGATAATGAGTTTCTCCACCGAATTAAGCACCAGTAAAATCACAATTTCTGCCGCAATAAACTGACCGATGGTAAGCTGCTGGTTCAGCATCAGCAGCGTACCGACAATCAGCATGGCGGCTGTTACAATGGTTTTAAATATCACCAGCACATTAAACTGGAAGAGCAGAACGTTGAAGTGTTTGTTACGGGCGGTGAGGTAGTTGCCAATTTCCTGATCTGCTTTTTGCAGATGCAGGTCGTTGGCAGTAGCCAGTTTGGTAGATTTGATGACGCGGGCCATTTCTTCCAGCCAGGCTGCCACCTTGTATTTGTATCTGCTTTTTTCCAGGCTGGTTGCCAGCCCCTTACCGCCTGTGTATTTCAGTATCAGGAATAGGATAGTGGTGAGTAGAATGCCAAAGAGTATAAAAACCGGATGATAAAAGCTGAGCAGCAGCAAGCCGAAAAGGATTTGAATAACCGCCGTAGGTATGTCCAGTAAAATTTTTGAAATACTTTTTTGCAGTAAAGGCACATCAAAAAAACGGTTTACCAGTTCGGGTAAATAAACGGCGTCGTTCTTTTTTAAATCCAGCTGAGGAATATGGTGTACAAAAGCAAACGAGTACCGGACAAATAATTTTTGTTGAATTTTTTCAATTATTCGCATCTGGTTTATCTGCATAATGCCTGCAATAAGCACCCCCAGCACTACCAGCGAGATAAGTACTACCAGCGATGCCCGCATGGAGGAGCCCAGCACATAGCTGATGATTGCCTGCACCCCTACCGGAAGGGATAGCTGTATCAGGCCGTTCATAATAGCATAGAAATAAATGGCAGTAATTTCATTTTTTTCCAGTTTCAGCAGATTTAAAATTCTGCCAACAGGATTTTTGACAGTTGACATGGTATAACTTTTTAAATGATTACATGAGCATGCACTTATGCAGTGCATAAGGAGCAAAAAGACCGCTTGTAAAAACGATTAACAGAAATTGGGAGGAGGTGTCAGTTTTTCCAGACAGGGAGAAGACTGAATTTTTTCGCTGAGATGAAAAGCAATATTTACGTCATGTGAAAAATTGCTGGCCAGGCCGGTAAAGGATGTGATATCTTTCTTTTCTTTTTTTATATGCTCGGTTTTGTCTTCTGTTTTCTCTTCATCTATCACAAAAACGGAGCTGGTATTTTTAAATAAAGAAACTACAGCCGGGCCGGCTTGTACCAGAGCAAATAAAAACAGAAGTAGTGCGGCTGTTTTTTTCATTTGAAGCGCAAAATTATTTGTTTTTATAAACACTGTCGGGCGAAAATTGTTTTTAAATTGTAAAATTTTCTTTGCTATTGTTCAATGGCCTGTAAACAAAACATTTAGTCTTTTATATAGAAAGACTGGCTGTAGCAGGTACTTATACAATACAAAAGTGAAAGAATGCAAAAACCGATCTTCTTTTTTCCCATTTTAAAGTTGGTATTTACCACGTTTTCATTTGTATTTGCAGCCTTAGTATAAAGAGATATTATGATTTGTCTGTAACCAGGAATTACAGCTGTTGGAGGCGGATCTGTAAAATTTTTACGAACCTGGGAAAAAAATAGTATTCATCTCACTTTCAGCATTGGCCGCACCTGCTGTACAGGGCCGTTTTGCAAACGTACATAATAAACGCCCGACGGTAATGTATCGCTTTCAAATGTAACTGTGTATTGCCCTGCATCGTTATACTCCTGGTCAATCAGCGTTTTAATCACACGGCCCATCACATCAATAATTATAACGGAGGTGTGCCCGCCATTGGTAAGAAAAGTAATGGTAGTTGAACTGCTGAATGGATTGGGGTAATTTTTGATCAATACTTTATCGGAAAGATCGGGTATGGCAGAATTGCAGGAATTTGTTTTTACTAGCCCCAGCGACTGATAATTCTTCAGCAAAACCATTTGCAGCGAGGCATTGTCCAGGCAAAACCATTTTTCGAGAACGGATGCGTATACACTCCGAAAATCGTATTGGAATGGGATATTATCGTTTACCGTGGCATTAGCAGGGATAACCGGATTGCTTCCATGCACACCGGCTTCCACATACTCGCCAAATAGAATCAGCGGCGCTGCGGCACCATGGTCGGTTCCTGTACTTGAGTTTGATTTTATTCTTCTGCCAAATTCGGAAAAAGTCATTCCCAATACCCGCCGGTGCACGCCCAAAAATTTTAAATCATCCATAAAAGCCTTTATGGCCGAAGATAAATTGCCTAAAAGATTAGCATGAATGCCGGTAGTAGTATCCGACGGATTGACTTGTGTTGAATGCGTATCGAAGCCGGCAATATTGACCATGTAAATTCTTGTCTTCAGCCCGCCGGCTATCAGCCGGGCTACAATTTTCAACTGGTCGGCCAGCGGATTATTGGAAGGATAGCTTTTTTGTTGGGCAACTCTCAGGGCTGCGGCCTTCACTACTTCAGAATACTGCTGTGTTTGCTTTGCTATGGTGCGTATATATTTTAATTCGTTGCCGGCATTGGTATTGGGTACCGGATCTTCAATGCCGTTGATCAGGTTGTAAAAATTAACCGGATCAGAAATACTCATACCCATACTTACCTGCGGCCCCTGAAATGTAAATGATGTAAGCGAACCTACCTGTATGCCGAGCGGATCGGGTACTGCATTGTTTGGATAGCCCTGCGGAAAACCCGGGTACTGATTATCGAGGTACCTGCCGGCCCATCCCGATTTCAGATATTGGTTCGAATCGGAACCGCTCATCCAGATGTCGGTGGCACGAAAGTGAGAAAAATTTGGATCCGGATAACCTACGGACTGAACAATCGCAATTTTTCCTTCACTATATAATTGCTGAATGCCTGTCATGGAAGGGTGCAGCCCGGCTTTATTAAAATTCTGAAGCCGCAGTACTTTATTTTCCGGAATTGCCACATTTGATCTGGCATTGGTATAGGCAGAATAGAATTCGAGCGGGATTACGGTATTGAGTCCGTCATTTCCGCCGTTCAGCTGCACAAGCACCAGTACATGATCCGTGTCGGTTGCATATCCCATCAAAGCGCGGATCAGTGGTGATTCCATCCCCATTGCTTTTACAGAAATACCATTGATAACTGCCGGTACTGCTGCGGCTGTGGGTATGCCATATCTCAAAAAATCCCTTCTTTTCATAGCCTGATTTTTGTTTAACACAAATGATACTCAGACAGGTTCATAAAATATTTATATAAATCACGAAGCCTTACATACACTACCTGAAAATTTTGCTGGGTAGGATTGGCGATATATGTGTACCACGCATTGGTCCAGTAATAATCCTGATCCTGGTTCGATAAGAGAATTTGTTTTTTTATGGCTGCCTGTGTTTCGGGTTTCAGATCAATCCGGTATAATATTTTCAATGCATCTGAGATCAGCAAATTAGGATTGCCGGGGTCTGGAAGTGTTTTTGTAAACTCTACCGGGTTGATGATGATGGTTTTTCCTCCGGCGGTATAGCCTGAACCGATCATTATGTCCGTGAAAAGGTTTCTGAAAGAAAGCGTATCCGAATTAATCCATGTTTCATAATACTGCGGCTCCTGATAAAATGCCTTCCAGCCTGCCACATCCGGCGGGTCGCCCAGTTCCTGCTGGAGTACAGTTCCTACCTGGTGAATAAAATCCCACATGGCATAAGAGCCGGTGATGTCAGAAGAAGGCGGAAACACAATTCCGTATTCACGGCATAGCCCGACAGCAAGGTCCACCGGTGTTTTAATAAAACATCCCTGGTTGGCAGCATCGAAAAAATGTTCACTTTTCAAAAGTGTTTCTACAACCGGTTTTATTTCCCAGTTGCTGGAGCGTAATAGCTGCGCCAGCGGTTCAATAACATTGGCTTCAGCCGCCGCATCAATTTTATAATAAACAAAATACCGGTAAAGTTTTTTTACAATAAACCTCGATACTTCCTGCTGCTTGCTGAAGATCATATTGAGCAGATCATCGAGTTCAAGCAGACCGCCGGAAGATCCGCTGCGTCCTGCAATCACGGTATTGTTGTAGAAAGAAGAAAACTGCTTATTGCCCGTGTCGTGCTGGTTGGCATTGAAGTAGGAAGTATTGGTGGTTCCGTTAATTTTCCACCCGGTCAGCACACGGGCCGCTTCCTTTACATCATTTTCGTTATAGTTCGGGTTGTTTTCTTTGCCGAGTGTAAAAAGTTCCTGCAACTCTCTTGAATAATTTTCATCCGGGGCATTTTTATTATTAAGATAACCGTTCAGATAGCGAAGCATACCGGGATCAAGAGTTACCTGTTTGGTAAGTTCTTTAAAATTTCCCAGCGCATACTGACGCAGCAACACATTGTTTTGATAAGCCCAGATGGCCCGGCCAAGTTCATTGGCCTGCGTGGCAAAATGATTATGCCAGAACACAACCATTTTTTCGCGGATATTTCTTTCCTGGTTAATCAGCAAACCCATCCACCAGGCTTTGAAAGACCGGTTTCTCTTGAAATCGGCCGTGCCGTCGTTCGTATTAATATTCACCCAGGTTTGTCCCAATGCGATATTGTAATCCGGATCACCGGGGTCGATATTATTATTGTTATAATTTTTTACTGGCGGAGGCGGGGGTGCCGAGGGTAGAGTAAGCAGTTCATCAATAGCCTGGTTCATTGTCAGGCCTGCAAAGTAGTTCACGTCATCGGGTTTGGCGCCGAACATTGTTCGTTTTAAAAGATGGATTACTTCGTGCTTTGTCCATGGGCCGGTATAGGGGCTGATGCCTGTATTGGTGCGGAATGGGGCAGGAGCAGCGGGGGAAGCTGAAGCAGTTTGTTTTCTTTTAGCAGTCAGAAAATCTCTTCTGTCCATAACTATGTTTTAGATAAGAGATAGCACAGTGACTATAGTTTTTAAACCGGGTTTAATCAATAACAAAGATTGTCAAACGGATTCGGAAATGATAGCGTAAATCTACTTATTTAAAAAATCCAGGCTTTAGACAGCGTTTTGCTCGGTTACAGGGTAAATTTAAAACATTAATTTAGACATAATTCTCCAGCCGATGGTTACCGTTTCTGAAAAGATATTTATTGCTGCCGTGCCGGAAAGGGTTTTCAAAGCTGCCGGTGACCCCAGCCAGCAAGTGATCTGGGATAAAAATAATTTTAAAGATCCGGTGGCTCTTAATCATCCGGAACCGGGTTTAGGAGCCCGTTATACCTGTTGGGTTGCCGGTATGGGAAAAATGACTTATGAATTTACACAGTACAAACCATTTAGTTTGTTCGAACACGCATCGGAAACCCAAATAGCCAGTGGCCGGCATCTTTTTGAATTTTCAGAAGAGGGATCGGGAACCATTTTTTTGCAAACAATGAATCTTAAACCTCACGGCTGGGGATACCTTCTTTATCCGTTTATGAAAATGCTTACAAGATCACGTCTGAGAAAAATGAATAAAAACCTGAAATGTTATGTTGAAAACCAGTAATCCGCAGATTTAATACAGCAATCTTTAAAAATTGAGAAAAAAACACTACTTTGGTTATCGCCGAAACCTTTTCCTGAATTTCTCCTTCCCCTATCAATTTCCGGATACCGTATACTGATGTGAACTTTTTTGCTCCAACCGTCGCAAGGGTGGCAACGAGGGGAAACATATTTTTCTGAATATCATACTAAAGAAATTGCTTATGAAACGGATAGCTTCCCCTATTGAACAAATAAAGGAACATTACCCTATAGTTGTCATTGGTTCCGGATATGGCGGTGCCATTGCGGCCAGCCGGCTATCCCGGGCGGGGCAGCAGGTTTGCCTGCTGGAAAGAGGAAAAGAAATACTCCCCGGCGAATATCCCGATAAATTAATATCTGCTGCTGAACATATGCAGGTACACACAGATAGCGGACATGAAGGGTCTGCCACCGGCATGTTTGATTTTCATATTCACCCGGGCATCAGCGTGCTGGTAGGATGCGGATTGGGAGGAACCTCGCTGATCAATGCCAACATTTCTATTAAACCCGAAGAAAGAGTTTTTGAAGATGCCTGCTGGCCCGAGGAGATCCGAAATGAATTTAAGGATCAAAACAGCCTGCTGAATAAAGGATTTGCTCTGGCAATGGATATGCTGAAAGCCAATCCTCTCCCCGATAATATCCAACTGGCCAAATTAAAAAGTCTGCAGGTTTCGGCCGAAGCCAACGGTCAGAAATTTCACCGGCTGAACATGAACGTAAATTTTAATTACAATGGCAAGAATCATGTGGGAGTAGAACAAGCTCCCTGCAATCTTTGTGGCGATTGTGTATCCGGTTGCAATTATACTTCCAAGAATACGGTTCTGATGAATTACCTGCCCGATGCAAAAGAACATGGCGCGGAAATCTTCACGGAGGTTTCAGTCAGTCATCTGGCGCGGAAAGACGGAAAATGGCATGTTTATTTTACGCCTGCCGGAGCCGGTGTACAAAAACTTTCCGGCGCTCAGGATTTTATTACTGCCGGTATTGTAATCGTTTCTGCCGGTACCCTGGGCTCCAGCGAAATTTTGCTTAGGTCAAAAGAAAAAGGCCTTCCTATATCTGATAAAACAGGTTACCGGTTTTCCGGAAACGGAGATGTTCTGGGTTTTGCATACAATACCGATTATGCGGTGTACGGAACCGGTGCCGGACATAGAAAACCTGATAAAAAAAATGCACCCGGCCCTTGTATTACCGGCGTTATCGATGCCCGTTATCAAACAAATCTGAACGACGGGATGATCATTGAAGATGCAGCAGTGCCGGGCGCCATCTCAAAATTATTACCTGCTGCGCTTGCGCTGGAATCAAGACTGATCGGAAAAAATGAAGAAAAGAAAAAAGGCTTCTTTTATTTTCTGAAAAGAGAAATACGGGAGCTGATTAGTTTTTTATTCGGTCCGCGTTACGGCGCCATAAAAAATACGCAAACCTACCTTGTAATGTCGCATGATGACAGTGATGGAAAATTTATTTTAAAGGATAACAGGCTTCAGATTGACTGGAGCCGGGTGGGACAGGAGCCTGTCTTCAAAAAAGTAGATAAAACATTGCGTGAGGAAACAAAAGCCCTGAGCGGAAAATACATCAAGAATCCTGTTTGGATAAAACAAATGCATCATGAACTGGTCACTGTTCATCCTTTAGGAGGTTGTTTTATGGGAAATAATATTGAAGATGCCGTTGTCAATCATAAAGGACAAGTATTTGCAAAGGATACTTCCGGCGGAGTATATGAAGACCTGTACGTTACCGATGGTTCGGTCATTCCCCGTTCGCTGGGTGTAAATCCTCTTATAACCATTTCGGCTATCGCTGAAAGATGTTGTGCATTGATGGCGAGGGACCGGGGCTGGAATATTGATTACACATATAAACAACTTGCTTTAAAGGGCAGCGATACAAGAACAGTTGGCATTGAGTTTACAGAAACGATGAAGGGTTTTTTTGCCGAAGGCGTTTCAAATAACAATTACCAGTCGGGTTTTGATAAAGGAAAAGCAGCAAACAATAGTTTTGAATTCACCCTTACGATTCGTTCCGAAGATGTGGACGACATGATAAATAACCTGCAGCACGAAGCTCGTATGATCGGTACCGTGTCCGCACCGTATTTATCAGACAAGCCAATACAGGCAACGGAGGGGGTATTTAATCTTTTTGTTCAGGATCCGGATAATGTGAATACGAAGCTGATGAAATACCGGATGCTGCTTACCACTGAAGAAGATAATAATTATTATTTCAGAGGATTTAAATTAATTCATCATAATAAGGGGCTTGATGAGTGGCCGGAAACATCCACGCTGTACATCACGCTGTTTGAAGGCCGGGATGACAAAGGGAAAATCATCGGGCAGGGGATTTTGCATATCCAGATAAGTGATTTTAAAAAACAGATGAAGACGATGAAAGCGGTAAACGCTTTATCTGTCCGGGAAGCTATGGAGGCAGAGCTCAAATTCGGTAAGTATTTTGCAAAATCATTGATTGAAGAATATGGAGGGGTATTTGCCCCGGATCAGTTGTACGATCCGGATCAACCGCGTACAAAAAGAAAACTCCGCCTGAGTGATCCGGAATCTTATCCTATAAAAACGGCTGATGGAGTTGATCTTTTGCTAACAAGATATAATGGCCGTAAAAAAGGTCCGGTTTTGTTTGTGCATGGCTTCAGTGGCAACCGCCTGACTTTCGCCATTGATACTATTGACCCCAATATGGCGGAATATTTTTATGAGCAGGGGTATGATGTATGGCTTTTTGATTACCGGCTCAGTAATCTTTTGGCGTCAGCAAAAAAACAACACACAGTAGATGAAGTAGCTCTTTACGATTACCCCGCAGCAATAGATAAAATCAGATCGGTTACCGGCGCTTCAGCCATTGATGTGATGGCGCATTGCGTAGGATCTATTTCTGTATTTATGGCGCTGCTTAGTGGGCTGCAGGGTATAAGATCGCTGGTAAGCGCTCAGATCGCCAGTGATTTTTATCCGGCTCCGCAGGTGAACTGGAAAGCCGGTCTTCATGTGCCGCAGGTACTGGATGCCCTCGGCATACATTCGCTCACTGCTTATGTAGATAAAAATGCCGACTGGGAAAATAAACTGTTTGACAAACTTCTTAAACTATATGCAGTACCTATTGCCGGATATTGCAACGACCCGACCTGTCACCGAATGACCTTCATGTTCGGGCCCTTGTATGAACACAGTCAGTTAAACGAAGCGACACACAGCGCCATGATTGAAATGTTCAGTATCGCCAATATGAGAACGTATGAACAACTTACAAAAATGATCAGGGCGCATCAGTTGCTGTCGGCCGACGGCCGGGATATATACATGTCCCACATGGATCGCTTAAAGATCCCCATCACTTTTATTCATGGTGAAAAGAACGCACTGTTTGAACCCCAAAGCACACAAACTACTTATGAAAAACTGTGTAAGGCGAATGGAGCACATCTGTATAAGCGTTTTGTGATTTCCGGATACGGACACAATGACTGTATGTACGGAAAAAATACGGCCAAAGATGTATTTCCGCTTATACTGCAGCAGTTCGAAATGTTTTATAAATAAAAAAACCAGCCAACTATGCCCGATATAAAGTATGTTGTTTTTTCGGACATGCACCTGGGCGCAGAAAACAGTTTGCTTACCAACCTGAAGGATGACACCCCGCAAACCGACACCACCCAGCCCGGCCCCGTTTTAAAACAATTGATGAAATGCCTGGGCGAACTGATCAATAAGAATGAGAGCACCGGAAAGCCAAAACTGATATTGAATGGCGATGTTGCTGAACTGGCATTGACAACCACCAATAAAGCCTGTATGGCTTTTCAGCGGTTTATTGAACTTGCCATGCCGGAAAGCGGAGATTTTTTGTTTGATAAAAATATCCTGTTTCTTCCCGGTAATCATGATCACTGCCTCTGGGAGTATGCCCGGGATTCCTATTACAACGACAGTCTTAAAAATATTCCTCCGGGCGAATACATTCCCAACGAATTTCATTCAACAAAAATCTTTTCACCGGAATATATTCCTTCGCATTTTTTTAATTCGCTCATTCAGTCGCATCCTTACCTGGGTGATGTAAGTGTTCGTGTGTCTTATCCTGCGCATGGAGTCATCAATAAAGACCGCAGTAAGTGTATTATCTTTTGCCACGGGCATTATATCGAATCTATGTACTGGTTGATGACCACGCTTCGCTCTCAAATATTTCCCGAACGAAGACCACCGGATACTTTTGAGGAAATTGAAATTGAAAATTATGCATGGGTGGATTTTTTCTGGTCCACGCTGGGCCGGTCCGGCTCGGTTGGAAAAGACATTAATTTGATTTATGATAAATTACAGGATGCTGCCCAGGTAAATAAAATGATTTCCAATATTGCTGAGAGTATAGCCAAAAAGAAGAGAAATCCGGTTGTACGCTGGCTGGAAAAAAAGGGGCTGAAAATAATTTTAGAACACTCATTGGGAAGAATGGCCGCCAACGAAAGAAATGAACCGGATGTAGAGCTTACACCGGATGCGATGTCGGGACTGGAAACACTGATGGAAGTGCCGATGCTGAATCAGTTAAATCAGGAACTGAATAACGACATACCCGATGATCTTACATTCATATTTGGCCATACGCACAAGCCTTTTTGTCGCTGGATGCATTTTGACGGATACCAAAATAAAGTGAAAATATATAATACAGGTGGCTGGGTGGTGGATACACTCAACAGGCAGCCTTTGCATGGAGGATCCGTTATTCTGATCGACGAAAACCTGCATGTTATTTTGCTTCAGATTTATAAGGAAGGAAATTATAAGGTGACTTTGAACGAACTGCAACACGACCATTCCCGGCAAAATATAAATCACGCCTTTCATGAGAGAATAGACAACCAAATTCGTAATAACTCCGAATCCTGGGTTGAACTGGAAAGAGTAATAGAACGGCAGGTAAATATTCGGTATAAAAATCTGGCAGAAATAATCAGGGAGCAATGATCATTTTAATATTTATCCGATCCGCAATACCGGCTGTTCTGACGGGCTTTTTTTTCGTTTTATATGGCTTATTACCGGTCTGTCTGCCGGCTCAGGAGATTATTGTGCTCGACGAAGACTCTCCTTACCGGCGCATCGGAAAATCTGTTTACTATATAAAAGATCCGGACAGAACATTGAAATTTTCCGATGTATCGGATCCGGCTTGCCTCAAAAAGTATATAAAAAGCGACCAGAATGCCAATAATCTGGGCAATGTGGAGATGGCAGTTTGGAACAAATTTACGGTAAGTAATCCCACACATAAAAAATGGTTATTGCTGATAGAGAGTTACAATCTGGATACGCTGGAATTTTATTATCCCGATACATTAACCGGAGAGTATAAAGTAATTCATGCAGGCAGGTACCTGCCGTTCAGCGCAAAAAAATACCGAACCAATATTTTTGCTTTTGATCTGCCGGTGGCCCGCGGCGATACAGCAACTTTTTATCTGAAAGTTGCTACTTATTTTTTTCAGTACCCCATGATCGTGGCTACCGAAGAACGCTTTGTGGAAGAATCTCACCTGAAAGATCAGCTCACCGGCATTTATTACGGCTTTGTAATTGTATTTATGCTTTACAATCTCTTTGTCTTTTTCAGGGTAAGAGATAAAAATTACCTCTACTATGTTTTTTACATTCTCTTCAACGCATTAATGATTGCCCAGCTGAAAGGATTAACGGCCGAGTTGTTCGGCAACCGGTTGCATTTTTTATGGGATTACGCACCTGCAATTATTGGTGTTTGCAGCCTGGCATCATTTATATTTACCCGCCAAATTCTGGAGACAAAGCATTATGCCCGCCGCTGGGATAAAATCATTTTATGGGGATTTTATCCCAATTATGTGATTATAGTTTTGCTGAGCCTTGCCCATAAAAATCTTTATGCTTCTTTGCTTAACCAATTAACGGGTATGATTGCTCTTTTCTTTCTGATCTCGGTTGCCATTACAGTATACCGCCGGGGATTCAGGCCAGCCCGTTATTATATAGTAGCCTGCAATTTTTATTTTCTGGGTGTGCTTATTTACGTAATGAAGGCATTCAACTTGCTCCCTTTCAATACAATCACCAATAATGCGGTCGAAATCGGCTCTACTTTTCAGATGATCATGTTTTCGTTTGTTATTGCCGACAGACTCAAAATATTTAAAGAAGAGAAGGAAAAAGCGCAAACAGAACTGGTAGCCTCGCTGCGGGAAAACGAACGCCTGATAACAGAGCAGAAAAATATGCTTGAAATAAAAGTGAAAGAAAGAACCCGGGAACTGCAGGAAACGATGGAGGACCTTTCGGCGGAAAAAGAAAGAAGTGAAAGGCTTTTACTAAATATACTTCCTTACGAAACGGCTCAGGAACTGAAAAAAAACGGTAAGTCCCGCCCGCGGCTGTATAATGAAGTAACCGTTATGTTTACCGACTTCAAGGACTTTACCCGTTTTTCTGAAAAGCTGACCCCGGAAGAAATTGTTTCGCAGATTGACGAATGTTTCCGGCAGTTTGATTCCATTATCGGTAAGTACGATATTGAAAAAATAAAAACCATCGGCGATAGTTATATGGCGGTAGCCGGGGTGCCGGTACCCAGTCTCACACATGCAAAAGATATTGTAAATGCGGCGCTGGATATGCGGGATTTTGTAACGGAATACAACCTGAAGCGAAAAGCAAAAGGATCTGACCCGCTCGAAATCAGGATAGGCATTCATTCAGGATCGGTAGTGGCCGGTATTGTGGGTACCAAAAAATTTGCTTACGATATTTGGGGCGACTGTGTTAATACGGCATCGCGTTTTGAAACAAGCGGCGAGCCCGGAAAGATTAATATCAGCGGCGCCACCTACGATCTCATTAAAAATGACTTTACATTTACTTACCGAGGTAAAATTGCGGCTAAGAACAAAGGAGCTATCGATATGTATTTTGTGGAACGCTGATCAAAGATTTTCTATAATACCCGCAATACCCTGACCTCCGCCCACACAGGCTGTTACCATCCCGTATTTTTTGTTCAGTCGTTTCATATCATGCAGATTCTGAATGGTGAGTTTACACCCCGTACAACCCAGCGGATGACCAAGGGCTATGGCCCCGCCATTGATGTTCACTTTTGCAGGATCCAGTCCGGCTTCACGGATAACGGCCAGCGATTGTGATGCAAAGGCTTCATTTAACTCTATCAGATCAATTTGATCAAGTTTCATTCCTGTTTGCCTCAATACTTTCGGTATGGCGGCTACTGGCCCGATTCCCATAATGCGGGGATGAACGCCTGCCACGGCCGAACCCGCCAGCCTGCCGATGGGTTTTAATCCCAGTTCTTTTACCATCTTTTCGCTCATTACAATTACAAAAGCAGCCCCGTCTGAAGTTTGCGAAGAGTTTCCTGCAGTAACACACCCCCCCTGAGCAAAAGCAGGTTTCAGCTTTGCCAGCGCTTCAAGCGAAGTATCGGCCCGCGGGCCTTCATCGGTATCCACAACATAACTTCTTTTTTGTTTTTTTCCTTTTTCATCCAGAAAAACTTCTTCAACCGTAATGGGAAGGATGCCGGATTTGAAATATCCGTTTTGAATGGCGGCAATGGCTTTTTGGTGAGATTGATAAGAGAATTCATCCTGCGCCTCCCGGCTGATATTAAATTCTTTTGCAACGGCCTCGGCAGTTAAACCCATGCTGAGATAATAATCCGGCTCATCTTTGGCAATGGAATAGGCCGGAACGGTTTTCCACCCCGCCGTAGGCACCATGCTCATGCTTTCGGTACCGCCGGCAATAATACATTCTGCCAGCCCTGCCCTGATCTTTGCCGTAGCAATGGCAATGGTCTCCAGTCCGCTGGCGCAATAGCGGTTTACCGTCATACCCGGCGTATCAAAACCAATTGCACGGGCCGCAATAATCCTTCCCACCTGCAAACCCTGCTCCGCTTCCGGTACCGCGTTACCCACAATTACATCATCTACTCTTTTTGCTTCCAGTTGAGGCACGGATGCCATTAGTCCTTTGATAACCTCCACAGCCAGATCATCCGGCCGGGTAAAACGAAAAGCGCCGCGTTTCGCTTTTCCAACGGCGCTGCGGTAGCCCGCTACAATGTATGCTTCCTGCATATGAATAATAATTTTTTGATACCTGCTTCAGTAATTCTTATCAGCTTTTGTTGCGTCGCAATCACTTCATCGTCCGGTAATCCTGTTGTACAAAAACGGAAATAAAATAAAAACAGTAAGCACTGCTTTTCAGATCAAAGTTACCCATACAAAATGGGTTGTCCAAAAGCAGAGCATGAAACTTGCTTTATCTTAGCAGCGTCTATGTATAAGGTTCTCCGCAGTATTCTTTTTCTTTTCCCTCCCGAACGGGTGCATTCTTTTTCCATGCATTGTCTGAAATTGCTGTGCCGTTCCGGGTTTATACGAAAAGCGCTTGCTTCGCTGTTTACCGCCCGCAACCCGCACCTCACTGTTCACTTCTGCAATCTCCGGTTCAGAAACCCCGTAGGCCTCGGCGCCGGCTTTGATAAAAATGCAAAATACCTGCGCGAACTGGAAACACTCGGTTTTGGTTTTGTAGAAATAGGAACGGTAACTCCTCTGCCCCAGGCGGGAAACGAAAAACCCCGCCTGTTCCGGCTGCCGGCGGATAAAGCACTTATTAACAGAATGGGTTTTAATAATGACGGTGTGAAAAAGGTAGCGGAAAGACTAAAAAAATGGAGGTCGCAAGTCAGATATCAGAAATCGGCCTCCGGATTTCAGCCACCTCAACTCATCATTGGCGGCAACATCGGTAAAAATAAGTTTACTTCAAACGAAGAAGCATGGAAAGATTATGAAACCTGCTTCAGGGAGTTGCATCCGTATGTAGATTATTTTGTGGTTAATGTCAGCAGCCCCAACACTCCCGGTTTAAGGGAATTACAGGAAAAGGAATCGTTGAGAAAAATACTGATGCATCTCCAGATGATCAATAATGCAAAAACGGTAGCCAAACCCCTGTTGCTGAAAATAGCCCCCGATCTCACAAAAGAACAGCTCGACGATGTGATTGACCTGGCGGCGGAAATAAAACTGGATGGCCTTGTAGCAACCAATACCACAATCAGCCGTGAGGGATTGAGTAAAAGATCAAAGGGTAAAAGTGAAAAAGCGGGAACAGGTGGGCTGAGCGGTTTGCCGCTGAAAAAGAAAAGTACGGAAATAGTAAAATACATTTCGGATAAAGCCAAAGGCGAAATTCCCGTCATTGCCAGCGGCGGTATTTTTACACCTGAAGACGCAAAAGAAAAAAAGAAGGCCGGCGCTTCACTGGTGCAGATATGGACCGGGTTTATCTATGAAGGACCGGGTATTGTTAAACAAATTTGCAAATCATTCTATAAGCAATAAATAATGGAACATTTATTTACCAGTGAAAGCCTGATAAGTTTTTTTGTTTTAGTTATACTTGAAGTAGTATTGGGTATAGATAATGTGATCTTTGTCAGCATCATCCTGAACCGTTTAAAGACTATCAAAGAACAAAAAAGAGCCCGGCGTTTCTGGATGGTGACAGGTATTCTACTGCGCAGTTTTTTGCTGATGGGGCTTGGCTGGCTATTGGCACAAAAAGGAAAGGCTGTTTTTTACATTGGCGCCAAAGGATTTGACCTTGCAAGCATTGTAATGCTGGCGGGCGGATTATTTCTGATATATAAATCCGTGATGGAGATCCATCACAAGCTGGAAGGGGAGGACCCCAATGAAACATTAAAAAATAAAAAACCGATTTCATTCGGGCAGGCCATCGGGCAGATCATGCTGATTGATGCTGTTTTTTCTTTCGACAGTATTATTACTGCCGGCGGTACTGCCAAGCATGTGGAAATAATGATTGCAGCAGTAGTAATAGCCATGACGATCATGTTTTTATTCAGTCCTTCTATATCCGCTTTTATTCATAAACATCCTACGTTAAAAATGCTGGCTTTATCATTTCTGGTGATGATCGGACTAAGCCTGATCATTGAAGGATGGGATAGTGAGGCTGCACATGAATTGCATCTCAAAAATTACATCTATTTCGGAATGGCTTTTTCATTTGTGGTAGAAATGCTGAACATGACCATGCGAAGCAGGGCTGCTAAGAAAAAAGCCCATGTAGTGGAACTCAATGAGCCGGTGCTCAGTAAAGAGGATAATTAATTCTTGTTGGTGTATTATGTAAAAAAAAATATTAAAAAGGCTGTATTAAAATCATTAATACAGCCATCTAAAATATCAATGCGGTTTTACCCATACTTTCCACCTAACTTTTACCCAACCATCATTTTTATTGTTACTTTCATAGAAATTCAGTTCAAAGAATTTGTCATCGCCAAATTTCAGGTCCTGAAAATTTCCATTGTTGGTCAGAGTGTTAATAGAAGTTTGGGTAGTGCTGATTTCAATGAATTTAAGTACTCTTGTGCCATAATCTCCTGAAAAAGAAGAGCAGTCATTACATTTAAAAACACGAGAGGGTAATATACTTTCATCGTCATATAGTTTTCCACCAATAGTTAACTCAATATTTCTCAGTTCATCGAATGTGAGATTTTTCATCAAATTGAATCGTTTGTCGATTGGTGCACTCCCGTTGCGATAATTGTTTGAGTTCGCATTGTTCTCGCTTTTGGAGAAAAAATTAATGTTATTGGTAACTGTTTTACCGCCTGCTTTAAGATTAGTAAAATCAATCTGCCCGTAAAGATCTTCAGTTCCGTCAAGATCGCTTACATTGCTTACAACAATATGGTCCAGTTCCAGATCCACATCAAACAGAAGATCGGTCAAAGGAGTCTGTGTGCATACCTTATTGGGAAATTGAGTAGAATAAGAAACCAGTGCTTGCACACCGTCGTTCAGAAAATTCATGGTGTAGGCAATCGGGCTTCCATGGTTGTTGGGCCCCCATGTCTTCAGATTACCAATCAGGCTAAGAAGATTATCAAGATTGGCAACAGGCATGGATGTTCCGGGAGCCAGACCTAATCCTCTTCCAAAAGCAACCATTTTGGTTACGGTTGACGCGAATTTTGCACGGGTTTCTGCATTGATGCTTACAGATGCGCTTCCCTGATTTAGGGGGCCCGCTACGCCAACTGTTTCTTCAATAGTTGCCTGCAATTCAGAAATGGACTTGTCTGATTCGAAATAAACATAACCGGTTGTTCCATACAATACGCTGGAAACAAACACAACATTGGCAGGTATATCTGTACCTGGCGCCGGGTTAATAAATTTTTTGGAATCGTCATCAGTAGGAGAAGCATTAACGGAAAAATAGTTGTAGTTTATTTTTAAAATAATCCTCGATTTTTCGTTTACCTGGCTAGCGATAGTACCCACACTCAGATTGGCATTAACCCCCACGGGTACCCCAGCGATCAAAGCAGAAATTTCAGCAGGAATATTAGCGCTAAAGTTATAGCCGAGTTTTATTGCTACTTCTTCCCTTGTAGTGGCATGAATGTATTCTATAAAGGCTTCAACAGGTGGGTTGGCATTTGCATTTCTGTTTAATATTGCACTTAATGCATTTCTGTATGAGGCAAGTGAATAATCTTCATTATCTCCAATCGTTTCCGTGGGGTTTTGTGGTGCCCCTGTTAAAGTAAAAAGGTTGGCTGAAATACGGTAAGGCCTTCTTTGATAAGAAGCCGGAATGGAGTAATATCCAATTTCATTATTAATAAGATTAGCAGCATTAAATAAAGCCCCCGGATAAATTATATCCCCATGGGAAAAAAGTGGCTGACGGAAATAATCTGTTTTCTCGTTTACATTGCGGGTTATACAAGTATAATCACCGCTTCTTGAAGGATCGGTACTCGTTGTTTGAGATGGGGCGGTTCCTTCAACACCTCCTTTTAACAAGTTAACCGTCGATTTAGCGCTTGCTCCCGAGTTAGTAGATAAGGTTGTCTTGGGGTTGTTTTTTAAGAACTTCTTTGTTGATTCGATATACTTCGGGCTTATGCTTTTGTTAAATGTTGAAATGGGTACCGACACCTTTAAGGCCGGGATTTGTGTTTGAATATTTTTTGAAATCGGTTTCGGTTGTAACTGGCCCTGAACAGTTAACCTCAACAGGAATAATCCCGTAAAGAATAGTATAGTAGTACCAAAGAGTGGTTTCGTTAGTTTCATAATTCATAATTTTGAGGTTTAAAAATTGCTGGTTTTGTTATTGGTTTAATGTTTTTAGTTGTTTAGGATCAAATGGTTTCAGTTTATTTTTCATATTTATCCAAAACTGGTTCTGATCTGATAGGAGCAGCGTTAACCTTGCACTGTTACTTTGCATAACGGCTTTAGCCCTTGCTTTGGCTTTAGCCGCCTCTATAGCTCTCTCCTTTGCATCTTCTTTGAAGTCCTTATGAAATTTCGAAATTGAGGTTACCAGCTGGTTATAGAGTGCATCCCGGTATATTTCTCTGAATCCGGTTACATTGGGGTGCATGGTTCCGTAAACATCTCCCTGGCGCAACATTGACTGGCCTACTGTATTGAAATATCCATCACAATTGCAAATTCCTTTTCTTAATGCGTTGTCGGAAACATCCACAAAATCCCATCCATGAGTAGCAGCAGCTTCGGCTGCTCTTTGATTTAATTTTAAAAAAACATTATCATGAACATATTTCCACTCATTATCATTAATCGCATTTTCTAACACTCCCCAGCAATCAGCCGGATTTGCTGCACGCAGATGATTTTGCTTGCAGAGGTTAGCATCATGACCTCCCCCGGAAAGAGGATTTCCTGTCATTGGATTCGGGTAATTGAACCAGATATAACGACCCACTGTGGTTTTTGACTCAACATAATTCTTAAACAGGTTATACGATTCAGGTAAGCGGTTTAGTTCCCGCTGTACATCATTCCGAAGCTGCTCATCGTGACTTAAATCGCTAAAAAAAGACAACAGCCCACCCGAAACAATATTGCCGAAGCCAATATCATTTCCCCCCCCGTCGGCAAGCAGTATGTCGATTCCGTCATAATTTTTAGAAGATAGCCAGTTCACTACCAGATCCACCTGAATGCCTTGTTTTACGGCCGTTTTTCCCGGTTCTACTTTTTGTGCTTCAGCAAAGTAATCAAGCAAACGGGCACCGCTGCACGTGGTATTTATATAGTCGATTTCATATTCTTTTTTTTCCTGCTTTAGTTTTTTTATTGCCAGTTCGCCGCCGCTGTTTGCGGATCGGTGACAAGGTTCATGCATCCAGCTGCCGCTTCCTTTTGCGCCTTCTCCCGAAGCATATGAATCTCCCAGGTAAGCAATTGTGAGCGGCCGGGGCATTACAAAACTGTATACCGGGCTATTTAATGTAAGGTCTTCTGTAAACCCGGAAGGACGATTGGTTCTTGTCCATGCATAAAATACCTTAGTGCCTTTTGCGAAAATCTTACCTCTGCTATTGGCGGGATTTCCGCTGTGTGGAAAAATGACAACAGCTTCAGCCTTTCCTCCTCCGATATCTCTAAGCGTTGCCGGAGTTTCATAATACTTTGAGGGATCTCTTTTGCTTATATCAAAAGCATTTTTCACCGCTGCCGAATCAGTACCATAAACGATGCTTGATTTAAATTGACTAACAGGTGCTTCTTTCAGATCTATAGTAATACTGGCTGCTCTTTGGCCCGGCGCAAAAGGTGCTTTTGGATTCAGAAAAAACTGTGCTGACACTTCTTGTGCAAGGAGTGGTGATAGTAACAAGACGATAAATTTTAAAAACTGATTCATAACAATTTTTTTTTGATGAATGATATATTATTATTGTCGAGGAGTTGCCATACTATTTACCTCATCATGCAACTGATAGTAGCCACCGGGGTAAATGTTCTGAACTTCCAGTTGTTGTCGAAAACACAGCGCATACCGTAGTTTATGATTACACTTCGGCTGATTCGCCAGTCGCCCCCCAGTGATAAGGTATTGGGATGAACTTCTTCCCATTTCACGGATGAGCCTACGATCTCCACATTTCCCCCGGCTTTATAAGCCTTGGCAAGGGCTGCATCTGCAGTTTTAATTTTTTTATACTCGTATAGCATTTCGAAAAAGAAAGTGTAGATGGATCCTCCGTATCTGAAATTCATCCCCAGGCTGTATACTGAATTTTTTGCTATCGCTTTTTGGGCGGTTTCGTCGCCTGTTGAGAGATCTTTCACACGGAATTCAACCTGGTCATCGAACCAGAAACTGCGAAACATACAGGTAACAAGCATTTTTTTACCGATGCCCATGTTCCCGTTGATCCATGCACCGGTTCCCGTACTGCGGTTGTTTCTTTTCATTCCGAAAAGGCCTGTGCTGTCCGATTTGAACGTATGGGTTCTTCCGATGGCAACGTCCAGTGAGGAGGCGTTCCAGTTTTCGTCAACAAACACTTTTGCTCTTCCGTTTATTTCAGACATTCGTCGCGAATTTTGCGAGTTTAGTTGTTCTTCAATCGATTTTATCTGGGAGCGCAGCCCGGGTTTTTCAAGCATATTGGTAGTGGTATCCAGTTTGAGCCGGGTTTCTTTTAATTGCTGTTCCAGTTCTTCTTTTTCGTTTTTATATTTTAAAGCGATGTCCTCATACAATTCTTTTACCATCAGCGGATCTTTCTGTCTGTAAAGATTTATTTTGGCAGCAGCTCCTATTCGTCTGTAGTTGTTGTCATCCTGTATTGTGCCCATCGAAATATCCAGGGAGGCCAGTTTTCGCATAAAGCCGGAAGCCGACTGATATTTGCTCAGATTTCTACGGTTATAAAAGATTTCCCAAACCGGTTGCGACTGGATGGCAAGGTTCGGGTTCACGCCATATTTTAAGGACCAGTCTACTTTAAAGTCTTTGATATCGGCTGTACGGTTGATTTGCGAGGGGGTGGCGCCCATCAAGTCAAATATGGGCGAAGCCGGAATGGTAAGTTCTTTGGGGCTTACCCTGCCGGCGGCTGTTTCGTCCTGGCAAAAAACATGTCCTGAAAAAATGAACAGAAATACACAGAGTGTAGTTTTGGTATACGGTTTCATGTGTATATTATTAGTTTATAGCTATTGCCACATGTTATTGGCCCTAAAATTTTCATCGCCGGTTGGTATAATTACTCGAAAATTTTATGACCTATTTCATGATCTCTTTTTTGAATGTGGTTCACAAATCTATTTTCACAGAAGAGCGAAAACAATACCGTTAATTGGTGAAAAAGAGCCTTTGCAAATACCTAAAATCAGGTAGATGCGAAAAGAAATAGTTCACTATCTTTCAAAAAGTTTTTTTCATTTTCGAAATCTAGGTTATGCTTCTGAGTGAAAAATGCGTTTCTGCAGCACTGGTTTTCTTCTTTTCCTTTCTTCTTTTGCCCCGGGCTTTAAGTCAGCTGCAACAAAAACAAATAGATAGTCTTTTGAACGAATTGGCGAAAGCAAAAGAGGATACCAATAAAGTAAACCTGTTAAGACAACTGGGCAATGAAGTGGGTTATACTGATCCGTCCAAAGCACTTAGATATGCGCTTCAGGGGTATGAGCTGAGCCAAAAAATTAAATACGAAAAAGGTATCGGCGATATGGCTTACCTGGCAGGTATTCTTGAAATGGATATGGGAAATTTTAATGTTTCCGACTCCTTTCTGAACATTTCGGAGAAACAATTCAGGCAGTTGAATTTACCCGGACAACTGGCAAAAATTGAACATGCCAGGGGAGTGAAAGCATATAAACAGGGTAATTACTGGTCGGCAGCCGATTTTTTTGCAAAAAACGTAAAAATATTTGAAGATATTAACGACAGCAGTTCGGCGTTGATCGCATACCAAAGCCTTATTGCCGTGCTAGGTCAGATTAAAAATTATGAAAAGGCAATTGAACTCAGTAAAAAAGCGCTGAAAGTAGCAGAATCACGTAATGATTCTCTCTCCATAGGTTATTCATTGCAGACTTTGGTTGTGGATTTGATGTATGCAGGCCGCATGAATGAAGCTGCAGAATACCTGCCTCCATTAAGAACGATAGCAGATAAAACTATCGATCAGAACCTGGCTGCCGAGTCATACAGCGCTTTGGGAATGTACGCATTTAAAAACAAAAATTTCTCCGAAGCCATTATATATTTTCTGAAAGCGCTGAAAAAAGCGGAACTGCTGAATGATAAATACCAGATGGCCAATCATTATAATTCTCTGGGGCAGGCCTATCTGGAAGCAGGAAACCTGAACGGTTGCCGTGAAAGCCTTCTGGAATCCTTAAGGCTGGCACGGGAATATCAGAATAAAAGGGCGGAGTACAACGCTTCTTTGTCACTGAGCAGCTATTATAAAAAAATAAACGACTTCCGCAGTGCATACGAACATCTGCTGCATTATTTGGAAATGGGCGATAGTATTCTGAAAGATGAAACCCGCAATTATACAACTTACCTGGAAGCGTCATACGAAGCCAGCAAAAAGGAAAATGAAATTCTCCGATTGCGTCAGGTTCAGCAAGAAAAGGATTACGAAATTAAACGGCGTACCACATTTCTTTTTATTGGAGCTGGACTGATTACAGCCCTGACGATTATAGTTTACCTGTTGCGGCGTGACTACCGGAATAAACAAAGACTGATCAAACAACGATCAGCCCTGCTGGAAGAAAAGGTTAAAACAATTGAAAAGGAGCAACAGGTAATATCCCTTCAGGCTATGATTAACGGGCAGGAAACCGAGAGAACACGGATAGCAAAGGATTTACATGACGGGATAGGAGGGATTTTTTCTACCGTAAAGATGCATTATAGTACCCTGCAACAGGATACACCACTTATTAAAGAGAACCCATTATACAAAAAAACCCTTGATCTTATTAATAGCGCCGCAGACGAATTGAGAAGAGTGGCACATAACATGATGCCTGAAGTATTGATGAAAATGGGGCTGACCGAAGCATTGCAGGATTTTTGCAACAATATTAATTCAGGCAAATTGCTGAACATCACACTACAAGCATTCGGGATGGAAAAAAGATTAAACAGTTCTACTGAAATAATGCTTTACCGGATTGTACAGGAGCTGATAAACAATATCATCAAGCATGCCTATGCTACAGAAGCTCTTATACAGATTAACCGTGAACAGAACCGACTCAGTCTGATTATTGAGGATAACGGAAGAGGGTTTGACACGAAAGAAGCGGAAGAAAAAAGAAGCATGGGCATTGCCACCGTAAAAAGCCGTGTAGATTACCTTAATGGCCGACTTACCATCGATTCCAGAAAGAATATAGGCACCACAGTTATGATCGATCTCCTCATTAACGAATAATAACTTATTTGTGCAGCATATTTCTGCTAGGTTATAATTATTTTTATAGCCATTTTCTGTTCTGTATGATAAAAATCTTTATTGTAGATGATCATCCCCTTGTATTGGATGGAATCAAAACCATGCTTCAAGCAGAGAATTATCTTAAGGTGGCAGGGTCTGCCAGATCAGCTAAGGAAGCCATTGCCTTATTGGATGATGGATTGGAGACCGATGTGATCTTGTTAGATATTAATCTGCCCGATATTGATGGCATGCGGTTGTGCGAAATAATACGAGACGGAAATAAAACGGTAAAAATATTGGGACTCACTTACGTAAATGAAGCCAGCATAATAACCCAGCTGATAAAAAAGGGAGCTAATGGATATTTATTGAAGACTATGGAGCGGCAAGAACTCATTGATGCAATAAACAAAGTACTTGATGGCGGAGTTTATCTAAGCAAGGCTGCAAACGAAAAAATTTTGCAGCAATTACAGAGCCTGAACACCCGGGGCAGTGAAATTCCCGTGCTGACAAGACGGGAAAAAGAAATATTGCAATTGCTTTCTGAAGGTATGACAAGTAATGAAATAGCATCCCATCTTTTTTTGAGTAATTATACTGTAGACACTCACCGGAAAAACATGTTGCAAAAGTTCAATGTGCATAACACACAGGCCTTGCTAAACGTTGTAAGAAAACTAGGAATCATAAGCTGATCAGCAATGCCGCAGCCACTACCCCCGCTGTTTCACTCCGCAATCTTGTTTGGCCCATGCTCACCGGCATAAAATTATTTTTTAAGGCAAGTTCTATTTCAGACGGTGTAAAATCTCCCTCGGGTCCGATAAGAATAATGACTGACTGGTTGGCTGGTTTATTGCTTAAGCGGATTTTCGGAGCATCTTCACAATGAGCAATAAACTTTTCTGCTGCGGATATATTTGAAACCAGTTTATCAAATTCAACAGGCTCATGCAGCACCGGCAACCAGCATTGCTGGCTTTGCAGCATGGCGCTTATGCAAATTTGCTTTATGCGGTCGTGCCGGAATTTCTGTTTTTCTGTCCGCTCACAAATCAAAGGAACGATTTCACTTACTCCGATCTCCGTTGCTTTTTCAAAGAACCATTCAAGACGGCTGGCATTTTTGAGTAGCGATATGCCAATGGTTATTGGACGGTTCGTTTTTGAAACGGTTCGTTTTGATTTTATTTCAGCCAGGCAGTGTTTTTTATGTGCCTGGGCAATTTCGGCAGTGATTAAGTTTCCTTTTCCGTCGGTCAGGTTCAGTTTTTCACCTTCTTTCATCCGCAATACCTGCACTGCATGACGCGATGTGTCTTCATCAAGCACAAGCTCTTTTGAGGAAGCGTCGTATTCGTTAATGTAAAAAAAAGGAAGGCTCATATCTGTAAAAATAAAAAGCTCCTGATAAAAAGGAGCTGATAAGAACAGGCAGATTTTCTGAAACCTGCCCTATCGGGCATTGATTTAATGGGGCCTAAAATGGTGTTTCGTCTTCATCACTGAAAGGCAGGTCGTTCATCTTGCTTCCGGTTTGAATATACAGCCGGGCACTATCCCCGCCTTCACTATCCGGTACCGGTTTCCATTTGCTGCCACCTGCCCCGATGCCGCCAAACTCATCACCGCTGTCTTCCACAAATTTCTGAATGTGCAGCAGGGCACGAAGCTTGATGGTTTCCAGAGATCCGTTCCGGTGTTTAGCTATTCTTACATGCGTTTCACCTTTGTTGCTTTCGCCCATTTCATTAGCCGTGATGTCATAATATTCGGGGCGATACAGAAACATAACCATATCGGCATCCTGCTCAATAGCTCCGGATTCCCGCAGGTCGCTTAGCTGCGGCATTTTATTTCCTTCTTTTCTTTTTTCCACTTCACGGCTCAGCTGCGACAAAGCGATGATGGGTATATTCAATTCTTTGGAAAGCCCCTTTAGATTTCTTGAAATATTGCTGATCTCCTGTTCGCGGTTTGTGTTTCTGTTTTCGCCGGTGCCGCTCATCAGTTGCAGATAATCGATGATTACAAGGCCAATATTATGCTTGTTTTTTAGCCGCCTGCATTTGGCTCTTAGCTCAAAAATGTTCAATGCAGGAGTATCATCAATAAAAATTGGAGCTTGTGCCAGCCGCTGGATACCCCTTGCGTAAAGTTGTTTCATTTCATGCTCCTCCAGTTTTCCTCTTGCAATTTTTTCGAGCCAGATTTCACTTTCGGCGGCCAGTATCCGCTGCACCAGCTGCCCGGCGCTCATTTCCAGCGAAAACACAGCAACGGGAGTTGGCTTGGAAGCATGCAGTGCCGCATTACGGGCAAGGTTTAGTGCAAAGGAAGTTTTACCTACCGAAGGCCGGGCCGCCAAAATGATGAGGTCGGTATTTTGCCAGCCATATGTAACCCGGTCGAGGCTGGGAAAACCACTGGGAATGCCGGTAATATCTTCCTGTTTGTGCCGCAAATCTTCAATTCGCTGAATTGTTTTTACCAGCACCGAATCGATGGTATCGAAGTTTTTGCGCAGGTGGTTATTGGTGATTTCGAACAACTTGCTTTCCGCCTCATCCAGCAGGTCAAAAACATCTGTTGAATCTTCGTACGCATCGCCAATGATTTCGCCGCTGACGCGTATCAGTTCCCGCTGTATAAACTTTTGCAGAATAATGCGGGAATGAGCTTCAATGTTTGCCGATGATACAACGGCATTTGTAAGTCGGGTAACGTAGTAGGGGCCGCCAATGATTTCCAGTTCTTCGCGGCTGCGCAATTCTTCCACTACGGTAAGAATATCGATCGGCTGGCTTTTTTGTGCCAGTGCCTGCATCGACCGGAAAATGCGCTGGTGGCTGTCCACATAAAAACATTCGGGTTTCAGAATTTCAGCCACACTGTCAAAAGCATTTTTTTCCAGCATAATGGCTCCCAGTACGGCTTCTTCGAGTTCGCGGGCCTGCGGGGGTACTTTGCCATACACCATCGCACTCAGATCGGCGCTGGTTTTTTTTCTTTGTTTGCGGTCGCGGTTCAGGTTAGTAAGTTCCATTTGTTTCCGGTTGATATTGGTATACGAAAAAGCAAATATCCATCAGTGATTACCGATGACCATCAGGGTAAGTATTCCCGCCTTATGTTATGTGAACTTTATCTCAATATTAACGGAATGTTATCCCTTAGTCAGGACGGCGAATATAAACTGATAAGAAATGCGCTGGTAAAAATTTTTTCATTCTTTTTTATACGCCGGGCTTGCACAGGGTTTTCCACAGTCTTGTAACGGTTTTTCACACATACCCTTTGGTCTTACACAATTTAAAAAAGTTTTTCGCAGTATTCGTGAATAAATACACACATCCCTGTGCTAAAAAATAGTAGCTGTTTTTTTTGTCTGTTTGCCATCACTTACAGAATGGCGTTTCAGGCAGTAGGGATATTATTTTAGTAATGCAAAATCAGCTGCAATGCAGAACCGGTAAGCGCTTTGCATTTTTGAAACCATGTTCCTTTTTTTAAGAATGCTTTGCTGGCGGGCATTTCACCCGGTTTGTTTTACAAAAAAATTATTTCATTTTTTCCGAACCTCTTGCCTGTTGCTGCTTCCGGCCGGAACAAAATACCATAATAAGCTTTCCGCTATCTTTGCCCGAAGCACGAAAACAAGCAGCGTACATGAAGATTTCCTATAAATGGCTGAGCGAATATCTGCCGGTAAATGTGGCTCCCGAACGATTGGCAACTATTCTTACTTCTATTGGGCTTGAAGTGGAAAGCCTCGAAAAGTTTGAAGAAGTAAAAGGTGGGCTGCGGGGATTGATCATTGGCCAGGTATTAAGCGCCGAAAAACATCCCAATGCGGATAAACTTACGCTGACCAGGGTTGACATTGCCAATGGAGAGCCGTTGCAAATTGTTTGCGGGGCGCCCAATGTAGCAGCCGGGCAAAAAGTGATAGTAGCTGTGCCGGGCACCACTATTTATCCCGCTCAAGGCGATCCCTTTACTATCAAAGTGGCGAAGATCCGTGGCATTGAAAGCCGGGGAATGATTTGTGCCGAAGATGAAATAAGCCTGGGAAATGATCACAGCGGCATTTTGGTATTGCCGCCGGAAATACCTGCCGGCTCTTTAGCTGCCGATTATTTCAGGCCGTATCAAGACTGGGTATTTGAAATAGGATTAACGCCCAACCGGATGGATGCCATGAGCCATTGGGGAGTAGCCAGAGATGTATGCGCTTACCTGAGTCACCATGAAAAAAAAGAAGTAAAACCCCTGCTGCCGGAGGATAAGGTTTTTAAAACAGATAACCATTCATTACCTATAAAGGTTATTATAGAAAATAAGGAAGCATGCAAAAGATACAGTGGTATCAGTCTTTCAGGAATAACGGTAAAAGAATCGCCGCGCTGGCTGCAGCAAAAACTCAAAGCTATTGGTCAGCGGCCTATCAATAATATTGTTGATATTACCAATTTTATACAGCACGAAACCGGACAACCCCTCCATGCCTTTGATGCTGATAAAATAAAAGGAAAAACCATAATCGTTAAAAACCTGCCACAGGATACACCCTTTGTTACGCTTGATGGTAAAGAAAGAAAACTCAACGCTGCCGATCTGATGATATGCGACGCCGAAGAACCGGTGTGCATAGCAGGCGTGTTTGGCGGTATTCATTCCGGTGTAACGGAAGAATCAAAAAATATCTTTCTTGAAAGTGCATGGTTTAATCCGCAGGATATAAGAAAAACTTCATTTGCACACGGGCTGCGTACCGACGCTGCCACACGCTTTGAAAAAGGCACTGATATTTCAAATACGGTAAATGTTCTGAAAAGAGCTGCCCTGATGATCCGGGAGATAGCCGGCGGTAAAATAACGTCAGATATTACCGATGTTTATCCTGTTTTGGCAGAAAAAAACCAAGTCTCCCTCAGTTACCCGTATCTGAAAAAACTAAGCGGTAAAAATTATCATTCCGAAACAGTTGTCCGCATTTTATCGAACCTCGGTTTTGAAATTAATGAAGAGCATGCAGACGGGCTACGGCTTGCAGTGCCCTTTCATAAACCCGATATAACGCATCCTGCCGATGTAGTGGAGGAGGTATTACGAATCGACGGCCTGGATAATATAGAAATACCTGAGTCTATTACCATTTCACCTTCTGGTGAAGAAAATCATTTGCGGGAAGCCCTCAGAGAAAAAATTTCCGCCTACCTGGCGGGAATTGGGTTCAGCGAAATCATGACAAACCCGATTACCCATTCAGCCTATTTCGGGGATGAGGAAAAAAAGTATGCGGTGCGGATGATCAACAACCTGAGCGCCGAACTGGATATGATGCGTCCATCCCTGCTGGAAACAGGCCTTGTATCCGTTGCATATAATCTGAACCGGAAAAACAGCGATCTTAAGTTCTTTGAATTTGGAAAAACGTACAGGTCAGAAGAGGCAGGAAAATACGAAGAAACCGAACATCTGTGTCTTTACATAACCGGTAACACGGCAGCAGCCGGCTGGAAAGCAAAACCGGCAAAAGCGGATATTTATTTTTTAAAAGGAATTATTCAGTCGGTTCTTTCTTTGGCGGGTATTAAGGCAGAGAGGATTTCGGACACCGAAGACCCGAAAATTTCTCCTGCTCAGGAGCTGATAATAACTGGTAAAAAAGCGGGTGTATTCGGATGCATAAAAAGCCGCATTTTACAGCAGTTCGATATAAAACAGCCGGTGCTTTTTGTTGCTGTAAACTGGCAGATAGTTACCGAAGCTGCATCCTCTGTAAAAATTAAGGTTAAGGAAATACCCAGGTTTCCTCCGGTACAGCGAGACCTGGCCATGATCATTGAAAAGCAGATAAAATTCGCAGAAGTTGAAGAACTGGTGCAAAAGTTGAAGCTGGACAAATTGCACAATGTAAATCTCTTTGATATATTCGAAAATGAGAAGATGGGAAACACAAAAAAATCAATAGCTTTAAGTTTTACATTTCTTGATGAAGAAAAAACACTGACCGACAGGGAAGTGGATGAATGGATGAGCAGGATATCGGCGGCGTTTGAAAAAGAACTGAAAGCGGAAATCAGAAAATAAAACAGTATGTCCGATCTGGAAATACAACTAAAAAGGGTGCAGGCAAAACTACAGCAGTTGCTGAAAGTACATACGGCTCTTAAAAAAGAAAATGATGAACTGAAAATTGAGCTCGGAAAAGCACAGCAACAGGCAGAAAAGAATTTTCAATATGCCGAAGACCTGAAGCGGAAAATCGAAATTATCAGGATAAGCTCGGGCACCTGGGATGAAAAGGATAAAAAGGCATTTGAAAAGCGAATCAATGGCTATATTAAGGAAATTGACCGTTGCATTACCCTGTTAAGCGAATAACTATGACAGAACAACTGATACCCGTATCCATCGTAATTGGCGACCGAACCTACAGAATTAAAATTCATCCCCGCGATGAGGAGGTTGTACGCAAAACAGTAAAAACCATCAACGACAAGATTGTTGAGTTTCGCACCCACTTTGCCGGCAAAGACATGCAGGACTATATAGCTATGGTGCTGGCCTGGTATGCTACTCTGCCCGACAAAACATCTGCCGGCAATTTTGAAAAAGACACCATTCACGATGGTCTGAATATGCTTGAAAAAATGCTGGATAACCACCTCGCCTGAAATAATCAGCAATCCCGGAAATACTTTCTTTCTTATTGAATTTCATCCAATACAGGCTGTTTTGTATCTTCGCTGGTTAACTGTCTGCCCTGTATTCAATTATAGTAAAATCAGCAGCATGATAGTGAAGCAATCAATTCAACGGTTGAAGACATCAAAAAAACAAATTCATGGATCCCTATATTTTGAGTGCAATTATCGGTGGAGCCGCTTTGATACTGGGCATTATCGCCGGAAAGTTCATTTTTGCCAAGAACACAAAAAAGAAAATAGCTGAAGCCGAAGAGCAGGTACAGAAAATAATCAGCGAAGCTGAAGCAAAAGCAGAAAACCTGAAGCAGCAGAAACAACTGCAGGCAAAGGAAAAATTTTTGCAGATGAAGGCGGAGCATGACCGCGAGGTAATGGAACGCAACCGGAAAATAAACGAAGCCGAAAACCGCATCCGGCAGAAAGAACAATCCATCAATCAAAAAGAAGCCAACCTGGAAAAACAGATCAGGGAAAATGAAGCGATCAAAGAAAACCTGAATCGCCAGATTGAGGTAGTCAATCTGAAGCGAAATGAACTGGAAAAACACCAGGAGGAACACATCCGCCGGCTGGAGAAAATTGCAGGACTGACGGCCGAAGAAGCAAAAACACAATTAATAGAAAGCCTGAAGCAAGAGGCCCAAACCAAAGCATTAAGTATACAGCAGGAAATTGTGGACGAGGCCAAACAAAAAGCGAATAAAGAAGCCCGTAAAATCATTATCCAAACCATTCAGCGTACGGCAGCCGAACAAACGATTGAAAACACCATCACTGTTTTTAATCTGGAGAGTGATGAAGTTAAAGGCCAGATTATTGGTCGCGAAGGAAGGAACATCCGCGCTATAGAGGCCGCTACCGGCGTTGATCTTATTGTAGATGATACTCCCGAAGCCATTATTCTTTCTTCCTACGACCCCCTGCGAAGGGAAATAGCCCGGTTAAGTCTTCAACGGCTGGTTTCGGACGGCCGTATTCACCCCGCAAGGATTGAAGAAGTGGTGGAAAAAACACGCAAACAGCTGGAAGAGCAGGTGATGGAAATTGGAGAAAGAACAGTCATCGAACTGGGCATTCATGGTCTGCACAAAGAACTTGTCCGTATGGTTGGTAAAATGCGTTTCCGATCATCCTATGGCCAGAATCTCTTAATGCACAGCCGCGAAGTAGCCAATCTTTGCGCTTTGATGGCATCGGAATTAGGAATGAATCCAAAACTGGCAAAAAGAGCAGGGCTGCTGCATGATATTGGAAAAGTGCCGGATGAGGAAACAGAACTCAGCCATGCCCTGTTAGGAGCAAAACTGGCAGAAAAGTACGGCGAAAACCCGGCGGTGGTTAATGCTATTGGCGCTCATCACGATGAGATGGAGATGCAATACGTGATTTCACCCATCGTTCAGGCCTGTGATGCCATCAGCGGATCGAGGCCCGGAGCCAGAAGGGAAATTATGCAGCAATACCTGCAAAGAATTAAAGAACTTGAAAACCTGGCTATGTCTTACAACGGAGTGGAAAAGGCATACGCCATTCAGGCCGGTCGTGAATTGAGGGTTATAGTAGAGGCCGACAGGGTGTCTGACCAGGATTCAGAAAAACTTTCTTTTGAAATAGCGCAGAAAATTCAAACCGAAATGACTTACCCGGGGCAGATCAAGGTTACGGTTATCCGGGAAAAAAGAGCCGTGAACGTGGCGAGATAATAGTTTATTTGTTAATTAGTTAATTGGGGTATTGAAGACCCCAAAAGAGGAAACAGAAATTCCGGTTTTTGACGTACTAACACAAAACAAATAGACCAATAAACCGAATAATTAATTAGCCGCTTTTCCTTATCTTTGCGGCCCCCGTTAAAACTGAAAGTTATGAATGCAATACAATACGTGCATGAGCAATTGACCGGTAAAAAAGATTTTCCGAAGTTTAAGGCCGGAGATAATATTACGGTTAATTATAAAATCATTGAAGGTAATAAAGAGCGAATCCAGAGTTTTAAAGGCGATGTTATTAAAAAACAAGGATCTGGCTCGACAGCAACGTTTACGGTGCGTAAAATATCCGATGGTGTGGGTGTTGAGCGTCTTTTCCCGATCAGTTCTCCAAACATTGATTCGATTGTAGTTAACAAAGTGGGGCGTGTACGCCGCGCTAAACTTTATTACCTGCGTAACAGAAGCGGTAAAAGTGCCCGGATCAGAGAAAAACGCCTTACAGCTGAAACAAGCGAAACTGCCGAATAAGCTGGCGTTAATGAATATTACGGGCGGAAACAGGAATGTTTCCGCTTTTTTTGCTCTTAAAATAGATATAACTTTGGTACAGAAACCCAATTCTTAAAATAAATATTTGGTCATGGGAAATTTTGGTGTAAGCGAATGGATTCTTATACTCTTAATCGTTATCCTTCTTTTTGGTGGCCGCAAGATACCGGAACTGATGCGGGGCATCGGCCGTGGTATCCGCGAATTCAATGACGCCAAAAACAATGTGAAAAAGGAAATAGAAGAAGGCATTAACGAAAAGGATAAAGAATCTTCATCCGTAAAATCCTGATTGATCTTCTTCATTTCCGTGTAAAGAATTCCGCCTTTTGTTCAGGTTTGAATCTGTTAAACATTATCACCGTTTACTGGAAAGCGGCGCTGTTACCTGCACCGCTGTGGTAGAGCATTATCTTAAAAAAATCAGTGCCGCCGGCCGCCTTAACGCATTTATCCATGTATATTCTGAAGATGCTTTGAACAGAGCCCGGCAGCTTGATGAAAAGCTGAAAACGGGAGGGGCCAAAACCCCCGGTAAATTATTCGGGGTTATTATTGCCATTAAAGACGTAATCGCATATAAGGATCATCCACTCACCGCTTCTTCAAAAATTTTACAGGGATTTTCTTCCGTTTATTCGGCCACCGTAGTTGAAAAACTACTGGCCGCAGACGCCATTATTATCGGCAGTTGCAATTGCGACGAGTTTGCCATGGGCTCTACCAACGAAAATTCATATTATGGAAAAGTGTTGAATGCCGCTGATGAAACACGTGTTTCAGGCGGATCATCCGGAGGATCGGCAGTGGCAGTACAGGCAGATATGTGTATGCTTTCGCTGGGCAGCGATACGGGCGGATCTGTGAGGCAGCCCGCCGATTTTTGCGGGCTGGTAGGGCTGAAGCCTACCTACGGAAGAATTTCACGATATGGTCTTATCGCCTATGCTTCTTCTTTTGATCAGATTGGCATATTTGGTAAAAATGCGGAGGATGTAGCCATAGCTTTGGAAGTAATTGCCGGCCCGGACGAAAATGACAGCACCGCGTCACAAAAAGAAGTTCCTCCTTATTACCCTCAATTACGAAAAGATAACGGTGTAAAACGAATTGCTTATTTTAAAGAAGCGCTGGAACATCCTGCGCTTGATTCTGAAATTGCCGAAGCAATTAATTTGCAAATTACTTCACTGCGGGAAAAAGGGCATACGCTAACACCTGTATCGTTTGAATATCTTGATTATATAGTGCCGGCGTATTATATACTAACTACTGCAGAAGCTTCCTCCAATCTCTCCAGATACGACGGAGTACGATATGGTTATCGGTCAAAGCAACCGGTTCAGGAACTGGTAGAGTTTTATAAAAACAACCGGTCCGAAGGATTTGGTAAAGAAGTGAAGCGCAGAATCATGCTGGGAACATTTGTATTAAGCACCGGGTATTATGAAGCATACTATTCAAAGGCGCAGCAGGTACGCAGACTGCTGAAAGAAAAAACGGATAAGATATTCAGCGAGTATGATTTTATCATTCTTCCGGTATCGCCTTCGGTGGCATTTAAAATAGGGGAAAAAACGGCCGACCCGATAGCTATGTACCTGGCTGATATTTTTACGGTATTTGCCAATCTTACCGGAATACCAGCAATATCGGTTCCGCTTTTCCGCCATTCATCGGGAATGCCATTCGGGCTTCAACTTATGGCAAAACCTTTCGATGAGCTATCTTTACTGCAAATGACAGACAGGCTTCTGAAAAACTAGTATACCGGAACGAAATGTGGCGTATTTCTTGTACTCCGGAATATCCGGCGAAAATGGCGGAAATGAATAAAATAATTTTTTCCTGTTATTTCCTTTTTGGATTTTCCATACTGCAGATCAACGCTGCGGGAAACCGTCCGTTTCAATCAACCGGTGAAACAGAAATGCTCCAAAATGTAAAAAACAGCTACAAAAAGGATAGCAGCCGGCAGAAAGACTCTCTTCCCTCTGCTTTACATCCGGTTAACGACCCTAAAAAGGGATTTAAAAACCTTTTTACGGAAGATTATGGTTCCGGATTAAATAAAGTGACACTTAATCCGCAGGCGATTAGTTTTGTAGAAGACTACATCCGCACCCACGGCAAAAAAATGGAAGAGATCAGGTCCTGGGGGAAACCTTATTTTGATATGATGGATGCCATTCTTACGCAACATGGTTTGCCAAAAGAACTCAAATATCTCGCCGTCATTGAGTCGCATCTGCAAGTATATGCCCGGTCATGGGCCGGCGCCGTCGGGCCATGGCAGTTTATGCCGGCTACTGCCCGCCGGCTGGGGTTAAAGGTTTCACATACTATTGATGAGCGAACCAATTACCAGAAAAGTACGCATGCGGCAGCTATTTATCTTACCGAACTATACGGCATTTATGAAGATTGGCTGCTCGTAATCGCTGCATACAATGGAGGCCCCGGAAATGTAAACAGCGCTATCCGCCGTAGCGGCAGCCGCGATTTCTGGGTTCTTCAGCGCTTTCTTCCGCTGGAATCAAGAAATCACGTAAAGAAATTTATAGCCACACACTATATCATGGAAGGAAATGGCGGCGTCACCACTCTTACCCGGCAGGAAATCAAAGACGCTCTTCTTTCCGACAGCGCAAAAAATAGGCTGACGGAGGAGGAAATGGCCAACACACTTACACTGGAACTAACCGGTAAATATATTTCAGTAGTTATTGCCAAGCATCTTTCGATTGATATATCGGAATTTAACCGCCTGAATCCGGAGTTTGATAAGCGGATAGTGGCCGAGGGTAAATACATCATGCGGCTTCCCAGGGAAAAAATGGAGTTGTTCAGGGCCAGACGAAATGATATTCTCAAAGAGTCCGTCCAGGTTCTTCTGAACTCGTTGAAATAATTTGTTCTTTTATTTTTTTTCAAAAATTTTGTTGAGCACCCCTGCTTTCAGCAGGCATTCTTCGTATTCTTTTTCCGGATCGCTGTTAAAGGTTATTCCCGACCCGGCCTGAAAGGAAAGATAACGGCTTGCCGCATTATACATAATGCTCCTGATTACTACATTGAAATCAAAATCTCCTTCAGGAGAAATATATCCAACCGCACCGGAAAAAATTCCTCTTTTCGTTTTTTCATAAGTCTCTATAAGCTCCATTACTCGTTTCTTGGGAGCGCCTGTCATGGAACCCATCGGAAAAGTGGCAAAGATGATTTTTTTGAAATCAATATCTTTTTCCAGTTCTCCGCTTATCGTGGAAATCATCTGGTGTACTTGCGGAAACGAATACACTCCGAACAATTCGGTAACCTTTACCGAACCTTCCTTGCATATTTTTGATAAATCATTTCGCACCAGGTCCACCACCATCACATTCTCCGATTTATCCTTTTCGCTTTCCGACAGGTTTATTTTGCTTATTAAATCTTTTTCCGTGTTGGAAGGAAACCGAACCGATGTTCCCTTGATGGGCTGAGAAATGATCTGATTCCCTGATTTTTTCAAAAAGCGTTCGGGGCTGGCACATAAAAGATAAGCGTCTTTAACCCGGTAAAATGCCGAAAAAGGGTTTGGAGAAACTGCAGACAGTGATTTATACACGGCGAGGGGATCGATAACTGCCTCTTCGCTGAAAAACTCCTGGCAAAAATTTATTTCATAGCAATCGCCCCGGAGAATGTGTCTTCTCAGCCTATTAACAGCGCTTATGTACTCCTCCTTGCTTATTCTTGGCCGGATATCTACCTGGTGAGCAATGGAATCGTTACCGTTGTTTTTACCGGATACTATTTCTGAAAAAATTTTTTGAGGATTTTTACCATCAATTTCGATGTATCCGTCCCCCATTCTGATAATTACCTGAGGACGAAAAAAAAACAAATCCGGAAATCCTACCCGATCCGGATGACCGGAAGAAAGCGATTCGATTTCATTTTTCAGATCATAACCCAAATGACCAAACCACCAGGATTTGTTTTTGTTAAGCTGATACTGGAGAACAGCGAGCATGTTTCCTGCGTTTCCGTTCACCGACTCTTTGCATCCCGCCGCGGCAAGCACTTCCTGAGTATGCGGCGTTAGCTGATACCGGTGATTATCCAAAAAAACAAATATCCCAAACCGGCTGATCCAGTTTAGGATATTTTCTTTTACGCTATTAAAATTGTTAACAGGAAAAACGCAGTTGGTATGGGTTGCGTTCAAAGTATGCAGATAAAAAATGAATTCAGCAGATTAATAATCATCTTCGTCTTCATCGAAAGAATCATCATACATATCCATGTCTTTAAAATCGTCTTCAAATTTAAAATCGTCGTCATCATCTCCTGCACCTTTTTTACCTCCGGCTTTTTTGCTTTTTGAGCCGGGCATGTCAAACTCGTCAAAATCAGGATCCCACTCTTCTTCTTCCTCTACTTTTTCCCATTCGTCCTCCACATCATCGTCGTCATCGTCGTCGTCATCATCGTTATCTCTTCCCTTTTTTGAAGAGGATTTCGACCCTTTTTTTGATGAAGCTTTCAGGTTGTGATCATCGTCGTCTTCCTCCAGATCATCTTCATCTTCTTCCATTTGTTTTTTGGATTTGGATGAGGGTTTTTCTTTAGACTCATCTTTGCGGGAATTTCCCCCGGTTTTTCGGGTTATTTTCTTTTCCTTATCAGATTTAGCTGCCATAGTCTAACAGGATTAACGATTGTAAAATTTCAGCGAAGTTTTTAAATGGCCAAATTTTTTGAATTTTTTTTCCCATGAAATTTATTTCGCTTCGGCCACGCGGAGAATTTGGTCTCGGCCCGGCCCGTTGGAAATAAAATGTATGTTTACGCCAAGAAAGTCATTGATAAATCCGATATACTCTTTCATTGCTGCCGGCAATGCATCGCCGGATTTTATTCCGGCCGAAGAACTGTTCCAGCCTGAAAATGATTTATATACGGGATCTATTTTCAGGCGTGTCATCTGAAAGGGAATCTCCGTGGTTTCCTTACCGTTAATAGAGTAAGCGGTGCAAATTTTAAGCTCTTTAAATTCATCTAACACATCGGCCTTTGTCATGATTAGTTTGGTAACCCCGTTGATCATACATGCGAATTTCAGGGCTACCAGATCGATCCAGCCACAACGCCGGGGCCGGCCAGTAGTGGCGCCAAATTCATTGCCTGTTTTACGAAGTAATTCGCCGGTGGCATCTTCCAGTTCGGTCGGGAAAGGGCCGCTACCCACCCGGGTACAGTAGGCTTTCGTTACTCCCAGTACATCCCTTATTTTTTGCGGCGATACGCCCAGGCCCGAACACACTCCCGCCGAAATTGTATTGGAAGATGTGACAAACGGAAATGTACCAAAATCAATATCCAGCATTCCGCCTTGGGCGCCTTCAGCCAGCACTTTTTTCCCTTCTTTGATTTTATTGTTAATATAGTATTCGCCATTAACAATATTCAATTGCCGTAAAAATTCAATCGCATCGAAGAATTCTTCTTCCCATGCCGAGATATCTTCATGAAACGAGTAGTTATCCAGCAGCCGCTGGTGTTTTAGGCGCAACTGAATGTAAGAGGTAGTAAAACTTTTATCCAGCAGATCGCCTACCCGCAGTCCGTTTCTTCCTGTTTTATCCATGTAGGCCGGGCCGATTCCTTTTAAGGTGGAGCCGATCTTATCATTTCCTTTTGACAATTCAGAGGCTTTGTCGAGGGCACGATGGGTTGGTAAAATAAGGTGTGCCCTTTCGGAGATGAAAAGATTCTTTTTCAGATCAACGCCAAAGCCCGAAACAGTGGAGCATTCTTTTTTTAATGTTACCGGGTCCAGCACCACTCCGTTGCCAATCAGATTATTTGTTTTTTCGTGAAAAACGCCGGAAGGGATCTGGTGTAAAACAATTTTTTTATCGCCTACATACAAAGTGTGGCCCGCATTTGGCCCACCCTGGAAACGGGCAATAATATCATAGTCAGAGGCAAAATAATCTACGATTTTTCCTTTTCCTTCATCTCCCCACTGCAGACCAAGAATAACATCTACCATTACAAAAATTTATTTGAAGCGCGGCAAAAATAAGGTATAGGCCGGAAGAAAGGGTTCTGGAAAAAAATGTTTTCATTCATGATTTCCACAATTTTTGCCAATTACCGGATCAGCGCCACCACTCCCTTCTTGGTTATCTTTTTTCCGGCGGCAGTAATGCCTTCGGCCATCCATACATATACATCAACGGGTTGATCCATGCCGCCGAATTTTCCGTCCCATCCGTCGTGCAATTGGTTTGTGGAGAACAGTAATTGCCCCCAGCGGTTGTAAACCCTGAAATAAGTTAATTCTTTAATGCCTACCGGGAAGGGGCGGAACCGGTCATTTTTGCCATCGTTATTTGGAGTAAATCCCGAAGGAACATACAGATCGGGTCCTTTATAAACTTTTATAATGACATCGGCACTTCCTTTACAGCCCGCCAGTGTTGATGCGGTAACCGTTAATGTAACATCGGAAGATACGGTTAGCACCGGGTTGGGAACATTTGGATTGCTTAAGCCTTGAGAAGGCGTCCACACATAATCTGTTCCTGCAGAAGTTGCAGACAGCTGAAACTGATCTCCGGCATACACTATCGTATCGGAGGGATGGGTGGTTACAACGATGGGGGGCGTTACATCAACCTTTATCTGGTCTGCAATCAGGGAATTACATCCATTGCTATCAACAACATGCAATGAATATATTGTTGTTTGTGCAGGTGTGGAAAGGGGCGATGCAGAAGCAGGGTTGTCCAGATAATCAGCGGGAGTCCATTGAAACTGTGTACCTCCTGAACCTTGTAACTGGTAAGTTTGTCCAAAACAAATAAAACCATCCGGGCCCGCATCGGGAACAGGTGCGGGAAGAACCTGTACAATGATGGTATCATTTACGGAACAACGGCTTAGTGTGGCAGTAACCACATAAATGGTTGTAGTAACCGGCGAAGCCACCGGGTTTTTGATGGAAGCATTACTCAGGCCTACGGGGGGTGTCCATGCAAACTGCGTAGCATTGGTATTTAACTGTAGTTGTACGGAACTGCCCTCGCAGATGATTTCATCGGCAGCGGGGGTCATTGTAAGATTATTATTCAGTCCTACCACGGTGTTTTGTGTGGTATTGCAATTTTTAGAATCCCTTGCAATTACTGTATAATTGCCCGGATTTACATTGAAGATACCCGAGGTCTGGAAATTTGTGCCGTCAATCGAATATTGATATCCCCCGTTTCCGCCATTGGCGGTTATTGTTATTCTTCCGTCGGCACCACCATCACAGCTGGCATCCAGTGTTGTTACCGATGCGGTAAGTAAGGGAGGTTGTGTAACGGCAATGGCGTGTGTTGCAATGCATCCGTTATTGTCTCTGCTGTAAATTGTATAATTACCGGCGGCAACATTAAATGAGTCGGTCGTCTGGTAGTTGATACCGTCCAGTGAAAATGTGTAAGGGGGATTTCCCCCCGATGCCGATACCCTGATTACTCCGTTGTTTTGTCCAAAACAAATAACCGGCGAGGCAGATACGGCCGATGATAAAGCCGGTGGTTGTGTAATGGTGATGTTCGGTGTTGTTCCCGCACATCCATTATTATCTCTGAAATAAACGGTATAGGTTCCGGCTGCCAGTCCTGTGAAGAGATTACTGGTCTGAAAATTGACGCCGTCCAGCGAATATTGAAAAGGCGGTGTGCCCAGGCTGGCTGTAACATTAACAGTGATGGTGCCTGTAGAGCCTCCGTTACAGAGTACATCGGTTTTTGATACGGTAGCTGTAAGCGGTACACCCGGGGCTACAATTGCCTGCAGGTTATTGTACACACAATTGTTTACATCTCTTACATTGATAAAGTAGGTTCCGGGAGCCAGGCCGGTAAATACATTACCATTTTGCGGAGGCCCGCCATTCAGCGAGAACTGGTAGGGCGCAGTTCCGTTGGAAACATTAACGGTAATTGTGCCATTGTTGGCCCCGCTGCAGGAGGCAGATGTGGTGGTTGCTGTAGCAAACAGCGGTTGCCCCGGGGCTACCGTTATAATGATGTTATTTGCTGCGCAGCCTGTGGCATCTCGTACAAAAAGGAAATAAGTACCCGGCGCCAGCCCCGTAAATACATTGCTGGTTTGCCAGGGACCACCGGGGCCATTATTAAGGTTATACTGATACGGAGGCGCTCCGTTCAAAGGATTTACAGTAATCGTTCCGTTGGCTACTCCTGAGCAGGATGGGTTGGTGACCACCGGCGTACCTGCATTGAGCGAACCTGTAATAGCAATGGGCACGGTTAGCGCGGAGTTACATCCGTTGGGATCCTGCACCATCACATTATAACTGCCTGCGGCAAGCCCTGTAAAGATGTTGGATGACTGAAAGGGACCGCCATTCAATGAATACTGGTAGGGCGGTGTTCCAATGCCGGCAGGAACATTGATCGTTATGGTGCCGTCCGAATTACCGCAACTGACATTGGTGTGTGTTTCGGTAGCGTTTAAACTGTTGGTACGGTTGACGGTAATCGTGTCATCGGTTACAAGGTTCGGACCGGTGCCACAGGCGGCAAAAGTTGTCCGGATAATAAACTGCTCGCTGTTTGCCGAAGGGCATATATCCGCGAAACTGATATCGAGCAAACCGGCAACGGTAGTTGAGGTGTCTGCGTTTTTTATCAGCGTTCCGTTCATTCTCAGAATCTGCGCACTTACGAATCTGGATGCTCCGCCGTTGGGGGTAAAACGATATCCTTCGTTTTGCGATGTCCATTGGGTAGCGTTTTTTCCGGGGGCGGCTACAGCCCTTGTACGTGTCCAATCCTGTATGCCCAATATAGCCAGCCCGGCACCGGCACCACCGGGCCATGATGAGCAAAAGAACTTGTTTTGAAAATAAACATCAATAATTCCGGTGCTTTCGTTCAGCACAATTTGATGCGTATTGATAAGTGAATTACAGGCTGCTCCAAAAAGGGGGATATTGGCATAATTGATTACGAATTTCCGGCAGGGCGCTGCACCGGAAACGAAGTACTCAATTTTTCGGAGCCCCTGCGGATTAACACTTGGATCAATATCCTGATATGCAGCCATTATTGACGCTGGCGGATAATAGGTATTGGCAATGCCGCTCAAAGTTCCTCCGGCGTAGGGGATGGTTTGAGGCAGGCCGCCAACTGTAAGGGTATACGCATTGTTTTGATTTGCCGTAGAAACATCGAAAGTGAGCAGGCTGTTCGATCCCAAAACTATATTGTTGTACACCGAATCATAAAAACAAAAGGGAAAAGGGATATTGATTACTTCCGAAAAACGGTCGTCCACATATATTGAGGTTACTTCAACTGCAGCAGGATTTGTAAACGGAAATGGATTATAGGCCGTTGTTGTCACTCTATAATCTGCCGTAGATTTAAGATGCGGAATGCGGAATAAAAGCGTATCGCAGTTGACCCCGCAGGGAAAATTAATTACAGTATTATTGATACCTGTGGGGATACAACTGTTTTGTGCAGCAACCGGAACGTACCATTGAAGGACGAGTACGGCGAAATAAATAAATCTTGCCCCCTGTATTCTCATTAATTGCAGTTCTGGTTGACGTTAAGAAAGCGAAAGTTACTAAAAAAGACCCGGTGTTTAAAGGGATTTGAGTTTTACTCTTTAACCTGTTCTGTATCATACCTGTCCACCGACTGAATGCCGCTTAATTCTTTCAGCCGCCTTACCAGTTCGTCCAGTTCTTCTTTGTCGTGTACAAACAATTTGATATTGCCCTCGAATATTCCTTCCTTGGCTTCAATGGTAATGGCAGAAATATTAATCCGCATTTCGCCGGAGATCAGGCTGGTTATTTTATTAACTACACCTACATCATCCAGACCCACGATTTTCAAACCGGTAAGAAAAGATATTTCTTTATTTTTAGCCCATTTGGTTTTTACCACACGGTGACCGAAGTTGGATAATAGTTTTGTGGCATTGGGGCAATTGGTGCGATGAATGGTAAGACCTTTGCCAGTTGTAATGAAACCGAATACATCATCGCCTGGGATGGGCTTGCAGCAATTGGCCAGGTTATACACTATTTTATCGCTGCTTTCGCCAAAGATGATCAGTTCCGTATCTTTTTTATGAAGGACATGCGAAATACCATCGCTTTTTTCAGGGTATGGTTTTTCCGGTTTTGGTGCTTCCAGTTTATCGCCCAGTACCTGAAATGTTTTCAGCTCTTTTAGATCAATGGCTTTTATGGCAACCTGGTAAAAAAGATCGAGCGGCGAGTTCAGTTTGTAAAAAGAAGTCAGTTCGTCAATATTGTGCTGGCTGAATGCGGCGCCCATGCTTTCCAGCTTTCGCTGCACCGTGTATTTACCCTCATCGGCAATTTTTCTTTTCTCTTCCTTCAGTGCATCTTTTATTTTACTGCGGGCTTTGGCCGTTACTACAAATGACAGCCAGTCTTCTGAGGGTTTTTGTTTATTGGAAGTAATGATTTCCACCTGATCGCCGCTGCGCAGTTTATGGCTGATGGGCACCAGTTTATGGTTTACTTTGGCGCCAATACATTTTGAGCCGATGGCACTGTGAATGGAAAAGGCAAAGTCGAGGGCTGTGGAGCCAACGGGCAGCATTTTAACATCGCCCTTGGGGGTGTAGATGTAAATTTCTTCGGCCAGAAAACTGGTTTTGAAATCCTGAAGGAAATCGACCGAGTCGGTATCCTGGTTGCTGATCATTTCGCGGATTTGCTGAAACCATTTTTCAAACCGACCTTCATCCGAGCTGCCTTCCTTGTATTTCCAGTGTGCGGCCAGGCCTTTTTCGGCAATCTCATTCATGCGTTTGGTACGTATTTGCACTTCCACCCATTTTCCCTGCGGGCCCATTACGGTGGTGTGCAGCGCCTCATATCCGTTCGATTTGGGATTGCTGAGCCAGTCTCTTAATCTTTCGGGCGAAGGGATGTATTCATCGGTGATAAACGAATACACTTTCCAGCAATCTTCTTTTTCCCTTTCGGGCGGAGAGTTTAGTATGATGCGGATGGCAAAAAGGTCGTACACTTCTTCAAAGCTGACTCCCTTTTTTTTCATTTTGTTCCAGATGGAGTGAATGCTTTTGGGGCGGCCATAAATTTCAAAATCAAAGCCTGCTTTAATTAGTTTTTCTTTAATGGGCTTGATAAACTCATTGATGTATTTGGCTCTTTCTCTTTTTGTTTCGGCAAGTTTCTGGGCTATATCCCTGTAGGTATCCGGCTCCATGTATTTCATGGCCAGATCTTCCATTTCAATTTTAATGTTATACAGGCCCATGCGATGCGCCAGCGGAGCATATACGTACACCGTTTCCGAAGCTATTTTCAGCTGCGCTTCACGTTTCATGCTGTCCAGCGTACGCATATTGTGCAGCCGGTCGGCCAGCTTAATAAGGATTACCCGGGGGTCGTCCGTTAAAGTCAGCAGAATTTTTCTGAAATTTTCTGCCTGTTTTGAAGCATTTACATCAATTACGTTGGAAATCTTGGTAAGCCCGTCCACAATGCGTGCAATTTCATTTCCGAACTCTCTTTCGATGTCTTCGAGGGTTACATCCGTATCTTCTACCGTATCGTGCAGCAGCGAGCAAATTGTGGAGCGTACACCAAGCCCGATTTCTTCCACACAAATTTTTGCCACAGCAATGGGGTGAAGAATGTAGGGCTCACCGCTTTTGCGCCGCATGGTTTTATGCGCATCGGCGGCCATTTCAAAAGCAATGCGGATCAGCTTCCGGTCGCCGGGTTTCAGTTTTGCTTTCAATGCCCGCAGCAGCGAACGGTATTCCCTCAGGATCAGTTTCTTCTCCTGCTCGCTGTTCAGATTGTATTTGGGTATTTGCGCCACTGTTTCCATGCTTTACGAAAATAACAAAAATGACATTCACTCCGTTTTCTGGATCAATCCTCTTACCTTTGCTGCCCGTTTTAAAAAGTCAAACAGGTCAGATGGATCATATGGCTCAAAAAGGTTACCAAGCAGCAGATGGATTGATTGCGGGATGTCTTTGATTTGCATGATCAATTTGACAGGTATGACCTTATCCGGATGTGGTGAAATTGGCAGACACTTCAGACTTAGGATCTGATGCCGCAAGGCGTGGGGGTTCGAGTCCCTCCATCCGGACAAACTCCCTAACTCCCTGAAGGGGGATAATAAATTTCAGGGATTTAAAAACAAATCAACAAAGCCCCTTGAGGGGTTTGGGGTTTTATGGCTACAATTACAAGAGAAAATGTCGGTTTGCTGAACGATAAACTGACCGTAAAATTATCCAAAGATGATTACCTGCCTGCGTTTCAGAAATCATTAAAAGAATACGGAAAACGGGCCAATATACCGGGCTTCCGAAAAGGAATGGTTCCGGCCGGGCTGATTAAGAAAATGTACGGCAGTTCTGTTTTTGCCGACGAAGTGCTTCGCTCCGTCGACCGGGAAGTGGTAAAGTACATCGAAACCGAAAAACTGGAGATTTTTGCCCAACCGCTGCCTTTGGAAATGGATGTTCACCAGCTGGACATGAACAATCCCGTAGATTATACTTTTCATTTTGAACTGGGCATAAAACCGCATTTTCAGCTTGCCGATCTTGGCAAAGCAAAAATTACCCGCTATAAAGTAGAGGTAACCGATAAAATGATTGATGAAGAGGTAACCCGCCTTCAGAACCGGTATGGCAACATGACCGAGCCCGAAACCGTAACCACAGAATACAATGTGCTGAATGTGACTTTTATTGAGTGTGATGCAGACGGAAACGAAACCCCGGAAGGAATCAGAAAGGATAATTCTTTGCTGGTAAAATATTTTTCAGAAAACGTTCGTGCAAAATGGATGGGTCGGGCAAAAGAACACAGCGAAGTGCTTCAGCTTGCATCAGCCTTCGATGATAAAGAAAGGGAGTGGATTATGCAGGATCTCGGTTTGAACAAGGACGATAACACCAGTTTGGAAAGGTTTTTCAAAGTTGTTATCACCAAAGTGGGGCTGCTTGAGAAAAGAGAATTGAATGAAGCGTTTTTTAATCAGCTGTACCCAGGGCAGGAAATAAAAACGGAGCAGGCATTCAGGGAAAAAATAAAAGAAGAAATTCAGGCATATTGGAACGGCCAGTCGCGTAACCAGATACAGGATCAGCTCTATCACGAACTTCTGGATCATACGGTAATCGAACTTCCGGAAGCCTTCCTTAAAAAATGGATGAAAACGCAGAGCGCCGGTTCAGCTGAAGGAAAAAGCATCAAAACGGAAGAAGAAGTTGAAAAAGAATTTCCTGTTTTCAGCAAGCAGCTCAGATGGACATTGATCACCGATAAAATTGTAAGAGAAAACAACATCGAAGTAATGCCTGAAGAAATAAAAACATTTGCCAGGCAACAGTTGTTTGGGTATATGGGCATGAGCGGTTCGGCGGAAGATCAGCCCTGGGTGAATGACTACATTGACCGGATGATGAAAGACCACAAGTACGTAGAAGATGCCTACAGCCGGATTCAGATGCAGAAGATATTCGAATGGGCGGAGAAGCAAATTACGCCGTTGGAGAAAGATATCAGCCTTGAAGATTTTACCCGGATAGTGGAAGAGCATAATCATCATCATCATTAGCCCGGATCTTCTTTTATTAAAGAAGTTTTTCATGCTTTCCGGCATAAAATTCTAAATCGTAAAAGACTTACTGAGTTGCAGTCTGCAACTCTTTTTATTTTGTGTCAATTCGTCCTGATCAGGGTTTGCTGACAAGAATTGACGGCTATTCATGACATCAATTTTGCGGTTTTGGCATTTGGACGGATATTTGAGGAGTTGCTTAACTGACTATTTTATCATTTAATCAGCAGATAAACCAGTCAGCCGGACAAACAGTAACTTAATAAATAAACTATGAGTTTCAATTCGGAATTTGAAAAATACGCGGTCAGGCACCACGGAATTTCCAGTAATACCTTAAATGGTTACGCATCTCACCTCGTTACAGCGCTTACACCAAATATTATTGAAGAACGTCCCATGAATGTGGCTGTAATGGATGTATACAGCCGCCTGATGATGGACCGCATCATTTTTCTGGGTTATCCCATAAATGATGAGGTGGCCAATATTGTAACGGCCCAGTTATTATTTCTTGATTCCACCGATCGTACAAGAGACATTAATATGTATATCAACAGCCCCGGGGGAAGTGTGTATTCGGGGTTGGGGGTTTATGATACCATGCAGTATGTATCTCCCGATGTAGCTACCATATGCATTGGCGTAGCAGCATCAATGGCTTCCGTATTGCTGGCAGCAGGTACCAAGGGCAAAAGGGCTGCGTTGAAACATGCCCGCGTGATGATGCATCAGCCCAGCGGTTCTATCGGAGGGCAGGCCAGTGATATTGAAATTACAGTAAATGAAATTAAAAAACTAAAAGGTGAATTGTATGAAATCATCAGTCATCATTCTGGTAAAACAACGAAGATCATCGAAAAAGATTTTGACAGGGATTACTGGATGACGGCGCTCGAAGCAAGGGAATATGGCCTGGTGGATGAAGTGCTGGTTACCAATCCAAGAAAAGAAAAAAAAGATAAATAGGAAAAAACCGAACGAAAAATGAGCAAAAAACACTTTGACTGGAAAAACCCGTATTTACAGGTTCGCTCCGATGATGATGAGCCGGAAAGAGAAGATAAAAGAGACGAACTCCAGATGCTGAACAAGCGGCTTGAAAAATATTTTTTTGAAAAGCGGGCTGTGTATCTGTGGGGAGTGGTTGATGATAAATCCGCAAAAGAAGTTGTTTCCAAGCTCCTGCTGCTGGAGGCGGATAAGCCGGGCCAGGAAATAAAGTTCTTTATCAACAGCCCAGGCGGCGTAGTAACCAGCGGTATGGTTATTTATGATACCATGCGCATGCTGCAGTCGCCGGTAAGTACCATTTGCATGGGGTTGGCGGCTTCTATGGGAAGTATTTTACTGAGCGGAGGTGTAAAGGGTAAAAGATTTATTTACCCTCATGGCGAAGTGATGATTCACCAGCCATCCCTGGGAGGCTATATTCAGGGGGTAAGCGCCGACCTGGAGATACAGGCAAAACAAACCAAAAAAGTAAAAGAGATCGGAGCACGAATTCTGGCCGATAACTGCGGCAAAACAATTTCCCAGATAATGAAAGATTTTGACCGCGATTACTGGATGGATGCCCGCGAAGCGATTGAGTACGGAATAGTGGATGCAATTATAGAAAAACTGTAGTTATCTTACTCTATCTTAGCTATTCCGGCCGCAACGTAAAAGGCATTAAATACCTGAAAGTCAATTTTTCAAAAATAATTACTGCAAATGCCTCCATTTTGGAGGCTCTTTTGTAATTTTATCTGCTGCGAATTATTTCGTAACAAATCCTACGAATGGCGAAAAACCCGCTACATTGTTCCTTTTGTGGTCGCAACCGCGATGAGGTAAAGATCCTGATTGCAGGTCAGGAAGGTCATATTTGCGAAAACTGCGTTGATCATGCCCGCGAGATTATCGAACAGGAACTGATGGTGAAAGATGAAAAGCCGGCCTCTTCTTTTAAACTTTCTGTTAAAAAACCGGTAGAAATTAAAAAATTCCTCGACGAGTATGTGATTGGTCAGGATGAAGCAAAAAAAGTACTGGCCGTTGCCGTATATAATCATTACAAACGGTTACAGCAAAAAGCCAATGAAACTACCGCTCCGGATATTGAAATTGAAAAAAGCAATATCATCATGGTAGGAGAGACCGGAACGGGAAAAACCTTATTGGCAAAAACAATCGCCCGCTTGCTAAATGTTCCGTTTACCATTGTAGATGCCACCGTATTTACCGAAGCGGGTTATGTGGGCGAAGATGTGGAAAGCATTCTTACCCGGCTGTTGCAGGTATGCAATTACGATGTGGCTGCTGCAGAGCGGGGTATTGTTTACATAGATGAAATTGATAAAATCGCCAGAAAAGGAGATAACCCTTCCATTACCCGCGATGTGAGCGGAGAGGGAGTGCAGCAGGGAATGCTAAAACTGCTGGAAGGAACCGATGTGCTGGTTCCGCCGCAGGGAGGGCGCAAGCATCCCGAGCAAAAACTGATAAAGATTAATACGCAGAACATTTTATTTATATGCGGCGGCGCATTTGATGGCATTGACCGGCTGATTGGCCGCAGGGTTCAAACAAATACCATTGGGTTCAATGTGGATAAGGAGCAGCAGGAAAGCATGAAGAAAAATCTGCTCAGTTTTGTAAATGCACAGGATTTGAAAACCTTCGGGCTCATTCCCGAATTATTGGGACGCCTTCCGGTAGTTACGCATCTGGATCCGCTGAATGCCCAAACCCTCCGCGAAATACTTACAGAACCCAAAAACGCTTTGGTAAAACAGTATAAAAAACTTTTTGAACTGGAGGGCATACAGCTTTATATTGAAAATGAAGTGCTCGATTTCATGGTTTCGAAAGCCATGGAATACAAATTGGGCGCAAGGGGATTGAGAAGCATCTGCGAAACGATTCTTACAGATGCCATGTTTGAGCTTCCCTCTTCGGGCAGAAAGATTTTTGTGCTGGATATTGATTATGCCAGACGTAAATTTGAAACCAGCAAGATGAGTCTGCTGCGGGTAGCTTAAAGAGGCGATGGTTCAAATGAAGCAAACACATCATTTAATGCCGGAATACTTATAAGATTTCCGGCATTTTCATTTACTATTTTTTGGAAGGCAGTATCTGAAATGTAAAATTTTTCCCTATGCAGGAATTAATCGAAAAGCTGAAAACAGCAGCCGGGCTGACGGATGATCAGGCCCGCAAAGCCATTGAAGCCATTAAGCAATTTGTTATTGAAAAGTTCCCGATGCTCGAAGGTGCCGTCAGCAAAGTATTTGATGACGACAAATAACTATTTTATCGGGTGGCATTTTTTATAATTACCGGTGGCGGCTTCATAGGGTGTTAATGCTTTGGTGCAGGCGGACAATAAAATGCTCAGAACAATGATGAGAATGGTTGTTTTTTTCATATTATAACCGGGTTTGATGAATAAAATTTGATACACTGTTGCCGGGGAACGCAAAATAGAAAAGTTGCGTCTGGCAATCTTATTCCGTAAAAATGTTAAAGTAAAAAGAAAGATGCGGTTCGGTTTTTTTTAAGTTTATAGGGTTGGATTCATTTGCAGTGTAATATATTAATGGGCCTGCATTCCTGAAATAGTAAATCAACCAGGGTAATTTTCATAAAAACTTCCAACCAGAAATACCTGGTATTCAACCAACGTTCAGCTAATATTTGTGCAAGAATGAACAATTTCCTTAACCTTCGAGGTGAATGCTGAAGACAATCATTCTTGATTGCATCTTGTCAAGGACATTAGAGTATTTCAGGTTTTCGTCACGACTGTGAATATTTCCCAGCCCGTTGCTGATTTTTATTTCCGGCGAAAAAATAAAACTGGGAAAATAAAAATTAAAACCCATGCCGGCTTCGATTCCGTAATCAAATTTTTGAAGTTTTACCAGGTCTTCGGCACGGCGGGCCCGGGCATTGGCGGCCAGATCAATATCTGCTTTCACTCCGCCCAGCATATAAACCCTGAAATTACCGATCCGGTCGCTGCGGAATTTAAACTGAAGCGGAAAAGAAAAGATTACCGATTCTACCTTTTTTATTACATCAGTTCCGTCGAGCGGATCTGCGTATTTCAATTTATAAAACAAACTGCGCTCTGTAAACATCAGTTGCGGATTAAAGCGTACTTCAAAAAGATGATTGATTCTTCCTGTGGCCAGTAGCCCAAGGGCGAACCCTGTAGAATTTAGGGGTTCTGCCACCAGCACTGTATCGTATTGCAAAAAGCGGGAATGCTGTTCTATCTGAAATCTCGACCGGTTAAAACCCAGGGTAATTCCGAAGTAATAGGGCTTATCGTCGTGGTCGGGCTGGTTCAGTTCAATCTGTGAAAAAGCGGTATTATATAAGCAGGTGAAGCCAGATATAAGCAAACATAATATGCTCAGTCTTTTAATCTTCTTGCGCTGTATATGCAACATATTCCAAAACTTAGCGGCTTGCAGGTACAGGCTGTAAAACCGCTCTGGGTTAATAATTCAATAAAATGCTCACGGTCCGGAAATGCTTTCGATGATTCATTCAGGTAAGCGTAGGCTTTTTTATTCTGCCTGAACCAGCCGGCCATTTGTGGCGCAACAATCCTCATGTACAGGTAAAAAATTTTTCTAAATAGGATATATTTTGGTTTTGAAAATTCCAGTATGATCAGCTGACCGCCGGGTTTTAACACCCGTAGCAATTCCTTTAACCCCTTTTTGAGGTTTTCGAAATTGCGTACTCCAAAAGCAACCATTATGCCATCAAACGAAGTATCGGGAAAATTTATTGCCTCCGCATCGCCTTTTAGCAATTCGATTTGTTTTCCAAAACCCTCTTTTTCAACTTTTTGCCTGCCTATCTTCAGCATCTCTTCCGAAATATCAATGCCGGTTATCTTTTCCGGGTTTAGCATTTTGCAGGTGAGTATCGCCATATCGGCTGTGCCGGTGGCTACATCAAGTATCTTCTGCGGATTATGCTTCTTCAGCATCCGGATCGCTTTTTTCCTCCAGCGTAAATCGATGCCTGCCGAGAGTAAACGATTCATTTTATCGTATCCGGCCGCTATGTCGTCAAACATTTCCCGAACCTGTTCTTTCTTTGTTTTTTCAGGATCGTTGAATGGTTTTATATGATCATGGGGGAGGGGTATACTCATTGCGGAGCGAAGGTAGCGGTAATTCGTATTTCAGTGATTAAATCGTTTATCCGTTATTTTGTAAAAACTATTTGTGCTGTAAAATAAATTAAAGGAAAGCCTTGTAGTACTGTTTATTTAACGATGAAGGTCAATTCAGCCCGATACATTATTAGCAGCCCCTCGGTAGATAGCTGCCCAAAGGCCGATAAACCCGAGTATGCATTTATCGGCAGAAGCAATGTGGGGAAATCGTCACTCATCAACATGCTTTGCAATAACCAAAAACTGGCCAAAACTTCGGCCACACCCGGGAAAACACAGTTGATCAATCATTTTGAAATTGTATCAGACGATAACAAAAAGTGGTTTCTCACCGATCTTCCCGGTTATGGATATGCCAAAACATCGCAGCGCAGCCGCAGAAGGTGGGAGCAGATGATTGAAGACTATTTGCGGAAAAGGGAAAACCTCATTTCTGTTTTTGTTCTTATCGACAGCCGGCATGCTCCCCAGCCTATTGATCTTGAGTTCATCAACCGGATGGGAGAGTGGCAGGTGCCCTTTGCAATTGTTTTTACCAAGACAGACAAAAACAAGCCGGGCGCCACTCAAAGAAATGCCGACGCTTTTCTTGGAAAAATGAAGGAGAGCTGGGAAACCCTGCCGGTTTATTTTTTTACATCCGCTGTAAGCGGAACCGGGAAAAACGAAATGCTGGAATACATTGGCAGGTTGAACAATGAATTTAATTTCCACATTCGTTGAAAACATGCGTGCCCGGCCCGGTTTTTTAACTTAATGAACTATATTGCATCCGGATCAAAAACTGTATGAAGAAACTATTATCCGAACGAAACCTTGTACTCGTTTTATTTGTTTGCGCCTTTATAATATTCTCTATTGCCAATGAGGATGCCAAAAAACTGGGAGTACTTCAGAACTCAACCAGCGTACCGGCCCGTTTTCTTTCTGCTTCGCCGGAAAAACAGGCTGATAAGCCTGATCACAAACGATTTGAATTGATTTCGGAGAAGGAATAATTTTCCTCTTTTTTCTTTAACTGAAAAATCAGTTTACAACTTTATTGGCACAGCTGCTGCTGGCAAATGCTTCGGGTTTAGCTTTAAATGCAAAGCCCATACCGAGGATGTAACCCATCGCTTCTTTGAGTGCATCATTGCTTTTAAAGTGGGGGTTGGTATTAATATCCGCATGCACTTCCATATCGACATTGTAAACGGTAAAGAGATTACATAATTCATAAGCAATCTCAATACTTTTTGCCACTTCCATCAGCATACGTTCTTTAATGGTGAAAGGCTGACGGGTTTTTTCATTATGAATAAACATAAAACCTCCGTGCCCTTCCCGCAAAAAAACAATTACAGTGGCAAACTCGGTTTCCTGTCCCTTGACCTGTGAATCGGTTCCAATGCATACTTTCAGGCGGTAGCCGGCATTCGTTTCGCGTTTTATAGCGTTTTCAACCGCATTATAAATTGGAATATCAATAGCATCGCCATTGAATTTTCTCCAGCGCATAAAAAAAGGTTTTCCTAAATTATAGAAAAACCTGTGTTTATCCAAGCAGCGTTTAATTATTGTATTGTTAACGGTTATTTCTTTACAAACTTTTCGCTCCATTGCCCCTTACCGTTAGTAAACCGGATGATGTATATACCTGCGGCCAGAAAACCCGCCTCTACAGAAGAGGAGCCTTTTATTATCCTGCCTTTTGTTATTGCTTTTCCGGTGTGGTCAATGATAGAGTATTCAAAATCTTCCGGGCAGCTTACATTGAGTTGTTTGCCTGTGATCAGGTTGCCGTTCAATTTGGGTTTGAAAATAGTTTCTGGCCGAAGGGTTATTACATTGGAGTACGATTTCTTGCCATTGGCAAATTCAACGATCAGCCGGTATTGTACCGGGGTTTGCGGTAAATAAGTATAACTGTAATTGCGGGTATCTTTATCCGGAGTGGCGATGGGAAGGAAATAATTTCCGTCGGATGAACGCTCCAGTTTTTGTGCAATTATTTTTTCTTTTGAATTGACGACCCAGAAAAGGCTATGCTCATTTTTTTCAGAGTTGCCTTTTAGTTCCAGTTCTTTTAAAGGAAGAATTATTCCTTCGGTGAATGTGCCCAAAAGCGAATAAGAACCCAGGCTTCCGTATTCCGGTGCGTACATATTGCCTTTGCCGTCCACTCTCAGGTAATAGGTGCCGGCCGAAAGCGTCGTGTCGATCACAGAGTTCAACTGTGTGCCCGGATTGTAGGTGCCTACTACGGTGTGTGTTTGATCGAGCAGGTCAATGTTCAGGTCGAGGTCGGAGCCTGAGTTACCGGTGCCTACATTATATGGAACAGCATCGAGGGTGAAAGTACCAAGGGCAGAAACCGTGAAAGAGAAAAGATCTTCATCACTCGTTTCCTCAATTACCCCGTTAATGCTGAACTGGCCTGCGCCGTTAAAAGCTGCAACAGTAGCGGCTGCATAATTATTGTTATGATCATCCGTCCTGAACCCAAAACCATTGGTGGCATTGGTGATGATGCTGAGGTCTGTTTGATAATTAGTACAGCCAAGAGAGTTAGGCCCATTATGCCATAAAGTAAGATTTTGATAATATCCGGCTCCCATGATTGGCGCCCAGCCAATTTCTCCGGATCCCTGGCCCCAGTTGTAGTCCGATGTTTTTACACAACTGCTGTTATACGTACTTTGATGACGGAGGCCTAATGTGTGTCCGGCTTCATGGGCACTTGCTTCAGCAATGTTTTTAATGTTAAACCCAAACAGGGCCGAAAAAACAAAAGCGGGTGTATCGTTGCCCCATGTGAAACAGTTGATATAAGCCACGCCGCCGGCTCCGGTTCCATACCATTCATGCGATGTGGTAATGATAACCCGCATTCTTCTATTGATGGGCGCTGCCGCATATTTAGCTTCTTCCGTAGTGATGTTAATATTAAAAGGGCGAAAATCCTCCGCTACCCGGTTGAATACTTCCGTAATCTGTTCGCTGGTTAAACCCGATGCACTGCAATTGATATCGCCTGCATAATTCCAAGGAGTGCCTGTTACAAGATGGCCATCAAAATCAAGCAAGATGACCGCACTGGCAGCCGGATAACTGTTAAGCACAGGCGTTTGTCCGAGTGAGCAAATAGAAAACCCTGTAAAGAGCAAAAACAGAATGGTTCGGGTAGTGGTTTTCATAATACAGGATTGGATTAATACAAATCGGATTTCATAGGGCAAGGAACAGGTACGGATTAAAAACGGGCAATTAACTTTTACTCATTTATGATGTCATATAAACTTTTTTTGATAAAAAAATACCGTCCCTCCTCTTCTGTAATTTCCAGCGCATCTCCATGATTGAAACTTAGAATTCTTCCGGAATATTTTATGACTCCGTATTCATCTGTTGTTTTCGAAAAACTGAGAACGGCCCCGTCGTAGTTAACCGAACGAATGACCACGCTTTGCAGGGCGCCGTTGTATTTATTGGCCACAGAAGTTACTGTACCGCGAAATTTAAAATTTAAGGCCAGGTCAAGATCGATTTCCTGGCCTTTTGTTGCTTGTAAAAGGGACAGCAGTTCATGGGTACGGCACTCTATCTTTTGCGGAAGTTGGTGGAATAATAATGGCTTGCTGTAATCGGGCTCCCGTACTGGAATTACGGGTTCCTGTGCATTCAACAGGGCGAATAAGAAAATAGCAGAAAGGGAGCAAAGGCCCGGTTTCAGGTTTTTCATTGGATTTTTTTTAATAACGGCAAATTCAGCAGCAAATTTTACTTTCTGCAGTTTTCAGCGGGGACGGGCTGCAATATTTGTTATAAAAATTTAATTATACAAGAGTAAAACAGGAGTAATTTTTATTTTGAGTAATAATCGGATGATTCATTTCGGAATAATACTAAAAATTTATTCGTAAGATTTCAGCGTCTGTATGTTCTCAGTATTGATGAGTGCTTAACAACACCAGCGTGCAGGCTTCCACACTTTTTATGCCGTGCCGTGCTGCCAGGTCTTTTAGTTCATCATTTTCAGCACCGGGGTTTAAAAATAATCCGGTTGGGCCGCAGGGAGATAATATAATTATAATACTCCTGCTGGTGCAGCGGATTCAGATAAAGCGTGACTGTGTCCACATCTTTCCAGTTTTTCTTTTCGGTTTCAATTGTTACCGAATCGACCACCACCTTTCTTTTCCCGATGGCCGTCACCGGGTGGCCGTCGGCAATAAGGCGTTTCAAAGCGAGGTAACTGTACCGCGATGGATTACCGGAGGCGCCTAATACAAGGGTCTTCTTTTTTACAGACATGATGTAAAACTAACATCTGCTGCTGAGATAAGTTCAGAAAAACCGATATGATTTGCGCGGCATACCGGAAATAATTTCTCTGAAGGCTTCATCAATACATTTGTATTTAAAATGAAATCCCTGCCGGATGGCTTTTGCAGGAAACACCCACCTGCTTTTCAGCATAAGTTCGGTTTCGGTTCTGATCAGAAATGCACCAAGCTCGAGTAACCATGCGGGAGCCGGCAAGCCAGTTTTATACCCGGCTGCTGTTCTTAATTTTTTCATAAATTCAGAATTGGTTACTGCATTTGGAGATACGCAATTGTAAATGCCTTCAGCTTCATTATTTTCAAACAGCCATTCTATCATCCGGGCCACATCTTCTGCATGCACCCAACTGTACATCTGGTTACCGCTTCCGTGTTTTCCGCCCAGCCCCCATTTGCAAAGATTAAGACAGGGAGTAATAACTCCGCCGGGTCCCAGCGTTACGGCAGTTCGCATCGCCACTTTCCGCGTGAATGGGGTTTTTTGTTCAAAGAAAGTTTTTTCCCATTGTTTGCATACCTGTACCGAAAAATCGAAATCAATATTTTTATACGACTGTGAATTTCTTCCAGCCTTTATGCTGGTAACCGTTTTGTTCCTGAGTTTCCTGATTTCATCAATAATAGTAAAAGGCATATTGTCTTTTCTTAAATCGCTAATGATGCCACCGGCTTCATCATTTGGCTTTTCGTATTCATTCCTGTAAATGGTAGCTGAGGTGGTTGTTATCCACAGTCCGGGCGGAGCAGAACATCTTCTGATTGCTTCACCAATCGTTTTTGTAGTGTCTGTTCTGCTGCTGATAATTTCATTTCTTTGTTTTTTGTGGTACCTGCAGTTTACCGATTTGCCTGCAAGGTTGACAATAAGATCGGCGCCGTCCAGTTCTGTCATCCAGTCGTGAGTCACTGTTTTCCCGTCCCACTTTACATATTTTATTTTATATCCGTCGCGGGATGTGATAAGAGGTGTGGAGTAAATATTTTTATGTTTATCTCCTGTTTGCCGCCCCAGCACAACGATTTCATTTTCTTTTCCGAGGTATTTTACCAGCTGCTGTCCGATGAAACCGCTGCCGCCGGGCATAATTATTTTTTTATTTCTCATTTTTTTGGTTTAATGAAAAATGTAAAGAAGAAATAGTAGTAAACTGGCCAGATGAATACTCACGATCCACTTTCTTTGTATCAGCACATTGGCATATTCCATCCTTCGGAGGTACTCATAAAAAATGAACAGGGTGAGCAGCAAAAGATACCCTATTATCATTTCAGCAAACAGCGCTTTACAAAGAAAAATAAGAGGTACCAGCAGCAATACCGTGATCAGCGCCAGCATATTAATTTGTCCCAGGTATTCAAGAGCATTTTTTCGGGTAAATGTAAGTGCCAGAATGCAGTTCAACACCGCCAGCCCCAGGTGCGATAACTGAAGTTCAGTAATCGTTAAATGATAAAAGGGCAGGTGCTGCAGCATATGGTGAACAGGAATGAGCATAAGCGTATTAAAAACAAAGAAAACAAGCAGGAAGAGCACCCGGTACTTATAACTGAATGCGGGAGCACAATCTATTCCGCCCGCGCCGCATTTTTTTGCCACAATCACTTTACGGTTGTAAGAAATGAATTTATACAGGCGATTGAGCAACCATTTTACCGGACGAATGGTTCCGATCTTTTTAATAAAAGGAATTTTCTGATCCAGCACTTCGAGTAAGGCATCGATTCCGTAAAGGGTTGTTCCGGATTCGGTGTCGATTAATGGAATCTCGTTTTTTCCTTTTTCGAAATCGATACGTGCCAGTAAGGCGTCCGGCAGAGAAGAAAAGGGTCTGCGTTGCTCATCTTTCAGCAGCCCTGTGCGAACAAACGCTTTTGTATAACAAACACACATTGGGCAGTTATCGTCGTAAATAAGTAGTTTATTTTTCACGATTCAACGTTTTGATTTAGTGAATCCGCTCAGTTCGTTTCTCAGTTCACAGTAATCAACGAGCTTTTTATAGATTCTTAAATAGTAAAATGTAATCAGGGGTGTAGCGGCCATACTCATATATGCTGTTACGGCCGTATAGCCGGTACCGAAGAACTCAGACAATACCCACCCGGGGAAGAAAACGGCAAATACGATTAAAACCCATATCCAATACCCGGCTATCTCTTTGCGGAAACCCGAATGAACAAATGATACCGTATTGGTTGCCGCACTAAGCAGTTGCCAGCCACCCAGCACAAAAAGACCGGCCAGAAAACCGTAACAGAACAAAAACGGCAGCGACAGAATCATCAGGCTTCCCATAATAACCTGTCCGTACCAGTCAATCCGGCGGAGGGTGTTCATATTAATTATTTTAAATTTTCAGAAAAAAATGAAAATATATTTTCAAATAAAAGCCGGAACATGCCGGCCGTTTGGTTTGTTTCTGTTTATTATTTAAAAAGCTTCATCAACCCGCCTACAAACCAGTTTTCGTCGGCTTTTACCATTACATCCAGGGTTTTATCTGCCTGCTGCCCCAGCCGTTTAATAGCACTTACCGTTTCAATAAATGTTTTCACGTTCTTGTCTCTTTTATCGCCTTCCACTTCTTCCAGCCGGTTAAGGAGCTGCAACATGGGTTCCAGTTCTCTTTTCTTTCTTTCTTTTACAATCTGTTTTACCACTTTCCAGATATCTTTTTCTGCGGTAAAGAATTCCTTCCGCTCACCGGGGATGATCACTCTTTCGGCCAACCCCCAGTTGATCAGTTCGCGGATATTCATGTTCGCATTGCCACGGCTGATGTTCAGTTCTTCCATGATGTCGTCCTGGGTCAGCGGATCGGGGCTCACCAGCAACAGGGCATGAATTTGCGCCATAGTACGGTTAATACCCCAGTGGGTGCCAAAGGCACCCCAACTGCTGATGAATTGTTGACGGGCTTCCATTAATTTCATATTCCGAAATTAATAGTATATTTTGTATTTTCAAAATTTTTTGAAAAAATATTAATCCGGGCAGGCAAAACGTTTGTCTGCCCGCCTGCCCGTAATGTCGGAAGCCCGCAGGAGGATGGCTATGTACCCGCCGCCGCGGGTTATTTTGTTTTTGGAAAAAATATTGCTCCAGTTGTGAACCCCGAACAACACGGGGCCAATGCGTACAGCCCCGCCCGCCCACAACTGGTTATAATTGTTGAGGTGCACCGGCAGGTAAAATGCCTTCTTCTTTGTTTCCCATCGGGGTGTTATGGTTAAGAGGTTCATGTCTTTTACTCTTAGCTGGTCTTTGTTTGTGGTAGCCAGTGAGAGATCGAAAGAAATATCGGCATTAATAAAAAAAGCGTCTGTAATAAACCGGTCCACATTTAGTACCAGCCGCGAGGGATGTGTGATCCTGAACTTACCGGCATAGGTTCCCGGAAATTGGTATAGTGTGGAAAGACTGTCTTTAAACGGTCCCAGGCCGGTTATGGTAGAATCAAATTTGCTGTCAAGAACAGGGTCCGTGGTGCCGGGAAACAATACCCTGTTGCCAATGCTGTATCTGCCAAAGTGATATTGACCATAACCGATGTCGAGCGCCGATACACCAATTTTCCAGTCGTAGTCAAAAAAACTTTCTTCCTCTTCCGGATAATCCGCTGCTGTGGGTTTGATAAGAAATTCCACTCCGGCATCGAATGAAAAACCGGTTTCAGTAAAGGAAACAAAATCATTAAAATTTTCGCGTGAAGTTTTGTTGTCGTTCAGCAGGTCGTAATTGGATGAGTATCCAAAATCAATATCCGCCGCCGTTGCTTCGTAGATTACGGGATTGCTGCTTCCTGTGCGAAGAAAATTTCCATTGGCCAGTTTTGCAAAGGCGCCGGAGAGGCCCCTGTTTATTTTCAGGGTGACGCCGGCATTCAGCCGGTAGCTGGCATCTTCAAACACGGTTTGCCCGTAAGATGCATACAACTCGGCCCAGCTGCTGGTAAAAAGATCGAGCCGCATATTTTCTTTGCCTTCATTGAGGCTGAAAAAATGGGCAAACTGGCTGATGGTATCGATAAAATGATAAGGGCTTGTTTTGCCAAAAAGGTAGGATTTGAAATTGGCCCCGAAAGCGATTGCCCTTTTTCTGCTGATGGCGATTCTGGTATTCAGCAGGTTTATGTTCAGGTTTACATTGGCGTAGCGGCTGAAGTCGCCTTCTTCGAAAAGATATTGGGACCCTTTCGGGTTCGACAACAGGGAATATTTAAACACCTTAACCACATTGGTGGTGTGTTTGTCCTGAACCCCCAGTACGGCAAGATCAAACTTCATCGGCGTGTTGACAATCGAAGAAGGATTATTATGAACGCTCAGCGAGCCGGTGTATAAGGAGCCGTTCACGGCAGAATAGTTTTGCGCCGCCAGCGCAAACGGACAAAACAGGACCGGTACTATTTTATTCAGGTATTTCATTAATAAAAAAAGACCCCTGTTTCAGGATCTTTGATGCTTTGATAAATTACAATCCGTTATTTTTTTTGTTTAGCGCCTTATCGGTTCGTAAAAATTACACCAGCATCCGCAGTGGTTCTTCCAGCAGGCTTTTCAGTGTTTGCAGAAAAGCGGAACCCGTGGCGCCGTCTACTACCCGGTGATCGCAACTCAGCGTTACTTTCATTACATGGCCGGGCTTCACCTGCCCGTCTTTTACCACGGGCACCTGATTGATGGCCCCTACGGCAAGTATGCAGGCATCCGGCGGATTGATGATTGCGGTGAACTCATCAATGCCAAACATACCGAGATTGGAAATGGTAAATGTGCTGCCTTCCCAGTCGGAGGGCTGCAGTTTTTTATTCTTAGCTTTTTGGGCAAACTCTTTTACTTCGCCGGCAATCTGTGAAAGAGATTTGCCATCGGCAAAGCGCACCACGGGTACCAGCAGCCCATCTTCTACCGCCACCGCCACGCCGATGTTTACATGATGATTTCTGCGGATGGTATCTCCCCTCCAGCTGCTGTTCACTGCGGGATGCTGTTTCAGCGCCAGGGCACAGGCTTTCAGCACCATATCATTGAAAGAGATTTTTACCGGAGACGTTTCATTGAGCTTTGCCCGGCTCTCCACGGCCCTGTCCATATCGATAGCCATGGTAAGATAAAAATGCGGCGAAGTGAATTTGCTTTCGGCCAGGCGTTTGGCAATCACCTTGCGCATTTGCGATACGGGAAAATCTTCGTAGCTGATGCCTCCCTCTGCCACAGCAGGCGGTTGTGCAGCCGAAAGCTGCGTTTTAGGCGCCTGTTCTTTGTAATTATCAATATCGGCTTTAATAATACGGCCGCCATCGCCCGAGCCCTGTATCCGCGAAAGATCGATGCCCTTGTCAGCAGCCAGTTTCCTGGCCAGCGGCGATGCTTTAATACGGCCATTGCTTTGCGCCATTACGGGTTGCAGGCTACTGCTTTCAGGTTGCGATTCAACTTTGGCCGGGGTACTTTTTTCACCTCCTTCATGCCCTGCCTTACCCATACCTCCTTTAGCAGCAGCAACTATTTTTTCCACATCCACTTTTCCCTTTTCGCCGATGATGCAGAGCAGATCGTTCACCACTATTTTTTGTCCCTTTTCGGCACCGCGGTACAGCAGTGTGCCGTTTTTGTAGCTCTCCAGTTCCATTGTGGCTTTATCGGTTTCTATTTCTGCCAGCAGATCGCCTTTTTTTACAGCATCACCCAGGTTTTTATGCCAGGCGGCTATTACTCCTTCGGTCATGGTATCGCTCAGCCGCGGCATCAGCACCACTTCGTCCATCTTTGAAATATCGATCGAGGCGGTTGCCGGGATTTCGGCAGAAACCGAAGCCGGCTGCTTTGCCGCTGTGACCGGTTCACTTTTTTGATTCATTTGGGCTGACGGACTTTTTTGTTGCCCGCTTATCAGCGCCGTAATATCTTCTCCCGGCTTGCCTATAATGGCCAGCAGATCGTTCACCTGCAGCTTACCACCCTTGCCGGTGCCGATATGCAGCAGCGTACCGTCTTTATAGCTTTCCAGTTCCATCGTGGCTTTGTCGGTTTCCACTTCGGCCAGCAGGTCGCCTTTTTTTACAGCATCACCCACGTTTTTATGCCAGGCGGCTATTACTCCTTCGGTCATGGTATCGCTCAGCCGTGGCATTAGTATCACTTCAGCCATGTGCAGGTAAATTTTTCGCCGAAATTAAGGCAATTTGAGCAATCCCGATCCCCCGCAAATGAGTGTAAACTATAAACATGATCCGGCGCACCGGCCTGAATTATGGCAAAGCTCCGGCACCTGCGCGGAAAAAACAGCATGATGCCGGCTGCTGTTTTTTTGCAGGCTGGTTTGCCGCTGAATGATCATAGAGAAAATTATGTAGCCAGCTTCAGTATTTCATGGCATCGCCTGTTGTGTCACTCACTTGTACAGCACCAATTCTGCTCTGCAAATAATCTGCAGCATCCCGCAGCATTGCGATTTCCGTCCGCCCGGAATCTTTCCCCGCTACAACCATAATTCAGATGGATGATCAGGCCAGATCACCGATAGTAGGTGTAAAGTGCCGTTTACAACCTGCAGAATAAAAATAAGTACCTTGTGTTCAACGAAGTAAAATCCTGCAAAGTGGAAGGAAAATAATTTCATTTATGCACCTGTAGCCTGACGGTTTTATTTAGAAAATGAATATACAAGATCAAATCAAAAAGTACATTCTCAGTCAGCCTGAACCCAAACGCAGCGACATGCAGGTGTTGCACCGGCACATTCTTCAGATCTTACCGAAATGTAAATTGTGGTTCCTTGATGGAAAAGACAGCACAGGTAAAATTGTTTCCAACCCTAATATTGGTTATGGATCTTACACTATTAAATATGCGGATGGAACCAGCAAAGCGTTTTATCAAATCGGCCTGAGCGCAAACACAAGCGGGATATCGGTCTATATCATGGGAATAAAAGATAAGACCTGCTTAGCCCGGATGTTTGGAAAAAAAATAGGCAAGGCAACTGTAACGGGATATTGCATCCGATTCAAAGCGCTGAAAGATATAAGCATGGATACACTGGAGTCGGCAATACGGTATGGAGTTGAGGCAGCGCATGAATAACGGGGGCGGCTATCTTGGCCTCCCTCTTGCTGCAGGGCGAAAGACAATCAACGGCGCAACTTTTATCGCCACGGACAGTGTACAGCAATTGTAATATACTGTGTGCAATAATCTATCTGCCTTGTGCTCCTATTACACTTTTACCGCCTCACAGATCATTTGCCGGGGCAAAGACCATCGTTATATTTCCTCTAGGCTTCCTTCCAGCACCACAAAGGCTTATTCTTTTATCAGCTTATGCGTTCCTTCTGCCGTAGTCAGAAAATAAATTCCATCGGGCAGAGAGGCCAGCGAAAGCTGTTGTTGCATTTTAGACATCAGCACCCTGAGTATTTTTCTTCCCTGCTGATCCGAAAGAACGGCGTAGCTGCCAATAAGTTTGGGGTCGTTCAGCTCAATTGTAATCATACCCGAAGTGGGCACTGGATAAACCGTTGTGTTTTTGCCGTCGAAGGTTACAGATCTGATTTCGCTGAAGGTGGCTTTATTATCCAGATCAATCTGTTTAAGACGGTAATAGTTTTTTCCTGAATTGGGCAGGGCATCCGTGTAGGTATAGGTTCGTTCGGTACTGCTGTTGCCGGCACCGGCCACGAAGCCGGCTACGCTCCAGGTATTCCCGTCTTTTGACCGCTGGATTTCAAATCCCCGGTTGTTGGTTTCTGTAACGGTAACCCAGCTTAACAACGACTGATTAGCCTGTTTTCTGACGCTGAACGATTTCAACTGAACGGGCAGCGAAATGTAAGTAGCCTGTATGGCAAATTCATAACTGCCCTGGTCGGGGTCATTGTTGGTTACAACTATGGTTGCTGACTTCTGGCCTTTATAAATCGCCGTAAAGGTAACATTGAAGGTTGTGAATCCGCCGGGCAACACAGTGGCATCGGGTGGCGACGTGATGCTGAATTCGGATGCGCTGGGGCCGGTAATAGAAATGCCGTTAATATTCAGCGGGGCTTGCCCTGCATTTTTAATTGTAAAGGTTCTGGTAATAGGGCTGCCCGTTCCAAAGTCGGTATAATCTGTTTCTCCGGGAGTCATATCGCCGTCTTCAATGCAAAGCGAGTTGCCTTCCACTTTAATATTGCTGTAATTGACACCGCAGGAACCACCAAGGGTGACTCCCGGCGCCACCCAGTTGGAAGTAGATCCCGAAAGGGAGAAATTAACCAGTGTACCGTGATTGGGCGTGCATCTTTTTGACCGGTCGGTTAGCTTTATTTCGCCCGGGTTATTGCCTCCGGCCACTCCCTGTTCAAAATCATAATGAGCGAGCAGGCCTGGTTCATCACCGGTAATAGCGCAATTATAACTTGCTGCAATCTGCGCCGGTGTACGTGCCACATTCCAGATGCGAACTTCATCGATTAATCCGTCCCAGCCTACTCCAAAATGATCTGCATAGTTATAGGTACCTATGAATAAAACAGTTTCGGCATAAGGGCCCACCGTAGTGCCGGTAGCAACCTGAACTCCGTTTTTATATAATGTAATCTGGTTGGTAGCATTATCGAATGTAACGGCCACATGGTACCAGGTATTGGTAAGCAGGCGAACCGAATCAGAAACAACCCAGTAATCATAAATATCGTTGGCAAAATGGCCGGCTTTTAAATAGGCATCCGGCGCCCAAAACGCGGAAGCCGTCCCGGATATAATGTCGTTTCCAAAATCAGTAAAACTTCTGGCATATATCCAGGCCTCTTTCGTGTACGATCCTGATGGCAGCAGGTTGCCCAGATTAACATAAGTGGATTGCGTCGGAACAAAATCCAATGCCTGACCCGATTGTGAAACAGCATTTTTTTGCAGGCCAAAAAGTGTAATCAATAAAACAAGGCCGCGAATAAAGAATGTTTGGCGACGGGCACAAAAATGGCGTAATACTTTAGCAAGGCCGTGAATCGCATTCATGCCACTAAAATTTTAAATTAATTATGATTTATAATAAATAATGGTAAAAAAAGGAATACGGGACTTAGAAGTGACTTCGGATAGGAGTACTGAATGACGCTATAAAGTTATTATTTTTTTTTACATGTAAAAATTTGAATCATTTTTTTTTTAGACTTTAATCGTTCTCCAATAATATTAAACTATAGCTAATCGGAAAAATACTAATATCCGCACCTTTGAAGCATATGTAAGTATATATACAGTTACTTTCTTTTATAGAAATACAGTTTTTGCCAAAGACTCATTCTTTTTTCGCTTAGTGTATAAAAACCAGAACTGTCGGAAGAAAAACAAACGGCTTCGCCCTGCGGCTCTATCTGATAATCAAGAGGGAGGTATTGTCTTTGCAATGCCTCCGGTATTGTTTGCCCGGGCATTCTGGTGTAATAAAAAAGGCGGGAATAGGTTTTTATAATAATTTCCTTTGCGTCTGCAGAGATAGCTGCACTGACCACGCCACTATAGGAGAGTTCAAGAACAAAACGGGCTTCATTTATTTCAGAAAGACGGTATGGATAAATCAGTTGATAAACTCTTGATTTCTTCTCCCTTTTTGTAATGATAAAAATATCCCTGCTATCATTATCGACCAGAAACGCTTCGGCATCCCGCGGCCCGTCTTCGTATTTGAAGCGGATCACATCGTATTCCGTAATGGTATCGGCAGTAAAAGAGGGCTCCTCAAACCGGTAAAAAGAAACCTCTCCGTGAACGGCATTGTTGTCGCCAATTTCGCCAAGGTAAATGTATTTTCTTTCCGGCAGGGGGCCGTTGGCGAGCGCCATATCTTCCCAGTCTCTGTTGGCGGCATTTTTTAAATAAATGGTTTTTTTCTTTTTTCCGTTGTGACTCAGCAGATGCAACTGCGGAGGATTGCCGCTGTCTTCGTGCACCCATAAAAAACCGGGATTCGCTTTACTGTCTGCTATTCCGGAAGCCTCGATAATCTGCGTAGCTAAGTCGAAAGCGGAAGGAACGGGTTCAAACAGCCGGATAGCACCATCTGACCTGTTTTTATTTTGGCCAAACGAACTGTTTGCTGTGAATAGAAAAACCGCCACCGGCCGGATTAAAAGAAAAAAGTGCTTCACGCCATTTTTTATGTAAAAATAGAATTAAAAAGACGGGCTTTTACACGTATTGCTTAATTTAAAATCCTTTCTTTTGATCCGGGTTTTGAACAGCTTTAAGGTAATCAATAAGCTCCTGCAATGCTTTATCATCGGGGGTGGTTTTCAATAGGGCTTCTTTTCGGGTAAGTACGGGCTTTAGAATAAATCCGTTAATAAACGGATCGGTTTGTACTTTAAATTGTTCCGGTATTGCATCTCTGAATTTTACGATTTCCTCCACACCCCATTTTACTTTTTCGGTGTTTTTAATGGCGGCAAGGTAACTGGCCATGGTTTGCAGAGTATTAAACTTTGCCTGGCCCAGGGGCATTTTGGCAAAATCGCCGATTAGTTTATCCGCCATCGATTCATCGCCGGATTTTGCAATAACGGTTATTAAGGTTTGCTGCAAAACTCCTTTGGCTGTTTTTTTAGAAAGTTCTTTGGCAATGGAAAAAGCCTCCGGTTCATCAATCTTCATCAATGCTTCCAGCGCATGGCCTGAAATGGTATACGAAGAGTCGTAAACCGCTTTTTTGAATATTTCAGCGTATTCTTTCTTTTCATATTCGCCCAGCAGGCTGATGGCATTGCCGCGAACAGTAGATTTTTTATCGTTTTTTGCAAGATCGAGCAGGATGGGTTCAAATGCTGATTTAACCGCTGCATCTTCCATATCGATACTGTTCAGCACCAGGTTTCTCAACCCGTGATATTTGTCTTTTGCGGCTTTTTTCAAAAGCTCAAGGGCTTTTGGTTCGGTTTTCTGAACCTGGGCAGCAAACTCAATTGCTTCGCGCCGGTCCATATAATTACCGGCATAGGTATACTGATGAATAAAATTCTCAAGCGTTTTTTTGTCGTTTTTTTCAGCCAGCAGTATTTTATCGCCGTCCACATTAATCAGATCGGGGCGTACGGTGTATTTGAAAGTAAAGGTATCAGCACGGTTTTCTGCCCATACGCGGTAGCGTGTTTTCTTTTCACCGGTGTAAATGTCTATGGCTACCGGGAGCTTGAAAATTTTGCTTCCCTTCTGCGTTTGCCTGATGATTACATTTACTTTTCCTTCGGCATCGTTGTACTGATAATCGATATCAAGTTTGGGATGGCCGCTGCTGAAGTACCACTGATTGAAAAACCAGTTGAGATCTTTTCCTGTCACCTCCTCAAAAGCAAGACGAAGCTGATGGGCTTCGGCCGCTTTGAATTTGTTTGTGGTTAAATAAAGGTTTAATGATTTAAAAAAAGCGCTGTCGCCAACAAAATTGCGCAGCATGTGAAGTATGCGCCCGCCTTTCTGATAACTTACAGCATCAAACATTTCTTCTTTGTCGGTATAATAAAATCGAACCAGGTCTTTCTTGTCGGTTCCCGATTCGGGATTGCCGCCCTGGTTTTCTATATTTTCGGCGGAGCCGTTCAGGTATCCCTGCATACCCTGATAATTTTCAGCATCACCGGCATCTTTCCCGTACTTGTATTCGTCCCATAAGGTTTGACTATAGTCGGCAAATGACTCATTCACTGTAAGGTTGCTCCAGCTTTCGGTAGTTACATAATCGCCGAACCAATGATGAAAGAGTTCGTGGGCAATTACAGCTTCCCAGTTGTTACCGTCTACAAGTTCTCTTGCATCCTGTTGGGCCAGGTCGGAATGCAGAGTGGCTGTAGTATTTTCCATGGCGCCGGATATATAATCTCTGCCGGTTATCTGCGAATACTTTACCCAAGGATAATCTACGCCGGTAATCCTGGAAAAATAAGTCATCATTTCAGGCGTGTTTCCAAATATTCTTTTTGCCACGGGTGCGTACTCAGGCTCTACGTAATAACTTACCTCTTTGCCCCGCCAGTTATCTTTTATTACAGCATATTCGCCCACACCCAAAAAAAACAGATAAGGCGTATGCGGCAGGTCCATCTTCCAGTAGTCGGTGCGGGTGCCATCGGTATTTTTTTTCTGGCTCACCAGTTTGCCGTTTGAAAGCGTTACGTATTTAGCCGGCACAGTAACAGATAGCTCCTGGGTGGTTTTTTGATTTGGTTTGTCAATAGTGGGAAACCAGGCGGAACTGGATTCGGTTTCGCCTTGCGTCCAGATCTGAGCGGGTTTGTCTTTCTCTTCGCCGCGGGGATTAATAAAATACAGCCCTTTTATACCCAGCAAAGAGTTCTTGTCATATTTTTTCTGGAACTCATCGGGCTTTGCTGTGTAATCAATATAAATAGTATAAGATTCTTTGCTGCTGTAAGTTCTGTCGAGTGTAATCTTTAGTTGCCAGTCGTTGTACTCGTATTTAAGGGGCAATTGCTTTGTACCTTTAATAATAGCTACTGTTCTGAATTCCATTCCTTTTGCATCCAGCGTCAATGAATCGGTAGGGTAAAAATGGGGCTTCAGTGTAATCCAGGCTTTTCCGTACAGGTATGATTTGCTGAAGTCGGGTTTCACCTCCAGTTTGGTATGAATAAGATTATTGATTTTTTCGGGTGTTTCCTGATAGATTTTTTTCTGTTGCCCGCCTGCGGATGGATTGCTTTCTTGCGCAAATGTTGAGGTAATGAGTACATAGGCCAGCAGCAGAAAGAACAGTCGTTTCATATTTTATTTTTAGATGATGACAAAAATATATTTTAGGTCATTGCGTCATACACCGAAATTGACAAATGGTTGTTAATTCAGGGCGATGGTAAAAAACCTTATTTCAGCTAACTTTGAACAACAATTTGAATGTGCAAATGAAACGAAAATTGCTCTTTACCGGATGTTTTATTTTATTTTCCCTGTATTTAATTGGCCAGCGTACCTATTATATATACCTGCAGGCAGACAATCAGCAGCCGTTTTTTCTCAAGATGAATAATAGAGTGTATAGTTCTACCGCTTCGGGATATCTTATTCTTTCAAAGCTGAAAGATACGACGCATACCTTTTCTATTGGTTTTCCGATGCGGGAAGGGGAATTCAGCTTTTATACCACCATGAATCATAAAGACCATGGCTATCTGATAAAGAATTTTGGCGAAAACGGGTGGGGCCTTTTTGATCTTCAGACGCTTGGCGTGCAAATGCCATCAAAAATAGCGGTCGACACTGCAGATATGGTTATTAAAACAGAACGAATAGAACCAAATGATTTTACACAGCTTTTGTCCAAGGCAGCCAACGACACTACATTGAATCAAAAAATTATAATAATTCATGAGCCAAAAGAAAAAGTGGACAGTTTAGAAACCGCTTTAGTAAAAAAAGATTCTTTATTTGCAGAAAATAAAGCGGCCGATGTGGCCGGGCAGCCGGTAGAGAAAAAGGAAATATCAGTAGAAAAGGCTATTCCCGTTGCCGGTACAGCAGTGGTGGCAGTAACTGACTCTATCCAAATTCAGCCTGAAGAAAAGACAATTATAGCGGAGAGAAAACCCGATTCCTCTCATTTTGTTTCTGAAAAGCCCATTGCAGCGGCTGACGAAAAAAAAGATTCTTCATTTGCAGAGAGTAAAGCGGCCACCGATTATAAGCCATCTAAAGTTTTTCGCCGGTCGGAAAGTTCTACCACCGAAGGGCTCGGACTGGTTTTTATTGACGAATATCCCGATGGTAAAAAAGATACAATCCGGGTTCTTATCCCTCGCCCCAGGCAAGATAAAACACCCCCGGCACCGGTGAAAAAGGAAGAACCCGCAAAAGAAAATGAATTGAATTTTATAAACCTTTCCGCTGATACGGCCGGCCGAAAAAGAGCAGCGGATAAAAGCGAAGGGCTGCTGGTAAAAAATGACTGCAGACAGGTGGCGTCTGAAGATGATTTTTTCCGGCTGCGCAAAGAAATGGCTGCTGCCATTACCAGCGAAAAAATGATTGCTGAAGCAAGAAAGGAGTTTAAGTCAAAATGTTTTACCACAGGGCAAATCCGGAATCTTGGCGCCCTTTTTTTATCGGATGAAGGGAAATACAGTTTTTTTGACGCTGCATTTTATTTTGTTTCCGACATAGAAAATTACTCTCTGCTGGAAGCCGAACTAAAAGATGAGTTGTATATTTCGCGGTTCCGGGAGTTGATAAAGAAATAATCCGATACACCTGAGAAGCAATAGTATGGGCCGTTATTTTATCGAAGTTTTTTATAAAGGAACCAACTACAGCGGATTCCAGGTACAGCAAAATGCCAATACCATACAGGCCGAGTTAGAAAAGGCCATTTTTACCATTCAAAACGAAAGAATAGAGTTGACTGGCTCTTCCCGCACCGATGCCGGAGTTCATGCGTTGCAGAATTATTTTCATTTTGATTATGATGGAAAGCTGAAAAAAACATTGCTTTACAATCTTAATGCCGTTCTTCCGCATGACATTGCCGTAAAAAGGCTGTTGCCCGTAAAACCTGAATTTCACTGCCGGTTCGATGCAGTAAGCAGAGAATACAAGTATTATATTACCGAACAGAAGAATCCTTTTTTTCGGGACACTGCTTACTATTTTCCATATGCTGTTGATTACAGCAGCTTACAGGAAGCGGCCCTGCTGATAAAAGAGTATGATGATTTTATTGCTTTTTCAAAGAAGAATACGCAGGTTAAAAGCTTTACGTGCCGGATTGATGAAAGTAAATGGCTTTGCGAAAACGGTTGCCTGGTATTTAACATAAAAGCCAACCGTTTTCTCCGGGGAATGGTAAGGGCCTTGGTAGGCACAATGCTGAAGGTAGGCAGAAACAGGCTTGCCCTTAACGATTTTCGGGATCTGCTTGAATCAAAAGAAATCAGCAAGGCAAAATACTTGGCTCCGGCGCACGGTCTTTTTCTTGTTGCAGTCAGCTATCCTGAAAATTATTTTGCCCCTTAAGGTGTGACAACGCCTTTGTTCATCGTTTGTAACATGGTAAGCCGAAAAAAGATTTTTCTATATAGATCCTCCGCATATCTTTGCGCCCCGTAGTTGAAAAAGGATAAGTTCTTTTTATAAATGTGAATACACTGTGGGGTGAAATGTGAAGAAAATCAGAAATAAAAGTTTGTGAAAACCTGAAGTCGTTGTATCTTTGCCGCCCGTCCCGAAAATTTGGGATAGCTCTTCACAAAGCGAATTGAAAGTCACACCAAAAATTCCGAAAATTTCGGGATAAATAATTTTGGTAGTAAGTATACGGCCCTTACCTTTGCACTCCCTTTGAAAAAAGGGGTGGCATCGAATGGCCAAAGATCTTTGAAAGTTGGGAAGCAACAGCATCCCGGTCTTGTACCGGGAGTTAGGTAAGTCAAGCGAAATACATTCGATTTGACACGTTAATTTTCTCTTGAGAATTTGTAACGGTCAGTATCAAACAACATTTACAATGGAGAGTTTGATCCTGGCTCAGGATGAACGCTAGCGGCAGGCTTAATACATGCAAGTCGTGGGGCAGCATGTCCGTAGCAATACGGATGATGGCGACCGGCAAACGGGTGCGGAACACGTACGCAACCTTCCTTCAAGCGGGGGATAGCCCAGGGAAACTTGGATTAATACCCCATAACACAGGGAACCCGCATGGGTATATTGTTAAAGCTACGGCACTTGAAGATGGGCGTGCGCCTGATTAGGTAGTTGGCGGGGTAACGGCCCACCAAGCCTGCGATCAGTAACTGGTGTGAGAGCACGACCAGTCACACGGGCACTGAGACACGGGCCCGACTCCTACGG